>Ga0155856_104_pt1 | contig 171147 bp, 194 predicted proteins | sample RifCSPlowO2_01_FD_107510 | JGI IMG/M metagenome (GOLD analysis project Ga0155856, IMG submission 107510) | Candidatus Nomurabacteria bacterium RIFCSPLOWO2_01_FULL_39_18
ATTTGTGATATACTTTTTAAATTAAAACTTAATCGCGCTCAGATTAATTCTTGGTAACATTATTAGATGAGGTCATACGGGTCGTAGTTAAAAATCGCTTTCTAACTATTTGCAATAAACTCCACCAGGGCAAATACCAGCCAAAAAACAAAAAGCAAGAATACTTCCTGTCTAGTAAGCGTGCGCCCCGAGCGCATAAATCGGAAGAGCACGAATGAAGCGACCACCATGAAGCTCCCGGTAATGTAAATTATTTTTTGCGGAAACGCGAATGGATTCATCAGAGCGAGAATACCTACCACAATCGTAGCATCAGCAAGAACCGTTCCGAGTAGATCGCCAATGGCCAGCGAATCGTCCTCCCTCTTGATTGATTTCAAAGAAAAGAAGAGTTCCGGCATGGTCGTGCCAAGTCCAACAACAAGCATGCCTATCAGAATCGGATTGATTCCTAAATTATTGGCAAGAGATGAAGCTGATGTGACAGTAAAATGCGCGCCGACTAAAAGTACCACCATGCTAATGAGCAACATGCACAGACTCTCATATCGTCCAGTCTTATCCCTTGGGGCTGGTTCGCCGTTCCTCCCACTCCTTAAAGTGACAAAATAAAATATTCCTCCGGCTACGATTAAAGCCACGCCTTCTAATCGCGAAAAATATCCGTCAAGACCGAGAATTAACGGCAGTAAAAGCAAGAATGGAAAGACTGTGTGATTTTTCAATATTTTACTCTCAACCCTTAAACTTCTTCCAGCGTAAAGAACAAGAATTGCAAAAATCAATGTGAGATCGGCAATGTTTGATCCGAACAACATGCCAAGCCCGAATGAAGGAACACCAGCAATAGCGGAATTGATAGCGATAAAAGTCTCTGGGAGTATTGAGATAACAGCCACAATGATAAAACCAACCGTATATTTAGAAAGATGGAAGCCCATCGCCAGCCTGCCGGCGTATTTCGTAGCCATCGTTGAACCTTTGATGACCATATACAACGCCACAAAAAAAATAAATAAATTATTAAGCATAATTTCTTTGAGAACTAGCTTGCCTGTTTCTGAAAAACCACTTTGCCCCTTCAATCAGAACAATGTTCAGCACACCAATCATGGCGACACCAATCACCCAGGGAAGTGGCAGAGCGACTGTATAAAAAATGGCTTGCAATCCAGGATAATAAATGGCCGCGGCCATCAGAACAAGGCCGATAACAATGCCTCCGTTAAGATATTTATTTGAAAAAAGTGAATAAGACAGAATGCTTTTATCTAAACTCCGCACCGAAAGGGCCACGAGCAGAGTGTACGTGCCGAAAGCCGCAAAGATGAAAGTACGTACAGTGGCTTCATCGTGGCCGAGCCGTATCAGAACAAAATAAATAACAAAGAGCAGGATACTAGTGGATAGACCGATAGCCAGAATAAGGAATTTCATGACTGGGTCGAAAAGTTTTATCTTGCCTCTCTTTAGCGGTTTGTGCCTAAGACCGTCTCCATCTTTTTCGAAAGCAAACGAGATAGCCGGAAAACTGTCGGTAAAGAAGTTGACCCAAAGAATTTGAAGCGGGTTTAGAGGCAGAGGCAAACCAGTCAAAAGCGATCCGCCGATTAGAATTAAGCCGTCAGTAACATTAGAAAGAAGATATACAAGCACTTTGCGAATGTTGCCGAGAATCTGTCGACCCTCTTCGATAGCCGCCACAATGGTTTCGAAGTTGTCATCGAGAAGCACCAGGTCGGCAACGCTTTGCGCCACTTCTGTGCCAGAACCCATGGCGATGCCCACGTCGGCTTGCTTGATAGAGGGCGCATCGTTCACCCCATCCCCAGTCATGGCCACCACCTCGCCTATTTCTTGGTAGAGCTTGGCGATACGAAGTTTGTCGAACGGCGTAACGCGGGAAATAACAGTGAGTTTCGGCAATCGTTCTCGCAAGACCTCTTCCGAGAGCCCCGCAAGCTCGGACGCATCAAGCACTGAATGATTGTCGACCCTTATGCCAATTTCTCTGGCAACGGTCAGAGCCGTTCCTCGATGGTCACCGGTCAATATCACCGTCTTAATGCCAGCATCGCCGACTCTCTCTATGGCGTGCTTGATACCCGGCCTGATGGGATCGCGAAATGTAATGAGACCACCAAATGACAGATGCGAGAGTGATAAATTTTTTGAAAATGAAAAGTTTTCTGTGTGAATAATTTCTTTGGTCGCAACACCCAGCACACGTTCTCCGGAGAATGCGAGAGAATCAATCTGCTCTAACAATGCTTCCTTTTCTTTTACTCCGAGTGAAGAATGATTTAGTAGAATATCGGGTGCGCCGAAAAAGACAAGCAGGTGTTTGCTAGATTCTTTAATTAAAGACACAGAGAATTTCTGCACCGCGTTAAACGGCATAGTTTGGAGAACATGTTTTTTGTTTGTTATCTCGGCAAAGGTCATCCCCCGAAGACCAGCCGATCGAACAAGCGACGTCTCCATTATTCTGCCATTCATGCGCCACAATTCTGGATCTTCGTGTGGATTTTCTATTAAAACATCTGCATTAGTTAGAGCCTGGAGAATAAGCTTCTGTTCGTCAATACCGAAAGGAATAACCTTGGACATCACCATCTTCGCCATTGTTAAAGTTCCAGTTTTATCCGTAAGGATGACCGTGGTACTGCCGAGAGCTTCGGCGGCCACAAGCTTCCTGACAACGCCCTTACGTTTAGCCATACGCTCCACCCCAACTGCTAAAATAACAGTTAAAGATACTGGCAACCCTTCTGGAATGGCTGACACAGCAATGGCGACGGAAGTGAGAAACATGCTAAGGACTGAATAACCAGCGAGAACCCCAATTCCAAATACAACAAGAGTCAAAATACCAAGAGCGATACTCGAATAGATGCTGAAACTGATAATGGCTTTTTGAAGAGGCGTTTTCTCGTTCTCGGAAGTTGCAATGAGTGAAGCAATCTTGCCAATTTCAGTGCTTGAATCGGTACGGCAGACGATGGCAGCGCACACTCCCTGAATGACTAGTGTGCCGGCAAATACCATAGAATCTTGATCTGAAATTCCGGCTGATTCTGGTGATGGATTGCTTGATTTGGCTACTGGTAAGGACTCCCCAGTCAGCACCGCTTCGTCAACCTGGAAGTCGTTCACAAATATCACCCTCGCATCGCCTGGCACTCGGTCGCCCTGGGCTAGACGGATGATGTCGCCGGGCACTATCTCCTCCGCGTCAATCTCTCGCTCCTTCCCTTCCCTGATTACTCTTGCTCGTTGTTTGAGATATGTCTTCAATTCAGAAAGCGCGCGCTCGGCTTTGTTTTCCTGATAGAAGCCCAGAGTGGAATTAACTAACACAGCGAAAAAAATAAAAATAGTGTCCCGATAGTGAGAAATTAAAAGTGTTATGATGCCGGTAACGATCAGAACGAGGATTAGGGGACTCTTCAATTGATTCAGGAATATTTTCAGCCTAACCGCCTTTCGCGATGAACTTATGGTGTTCCTGCCAAAAATTGACAAGCGGTCTTTGGCTTCTTCTCCGGACAAACCTTTTTCAAGGTCAGTCTCCAACAGACGCATCGCCTCGGACGATGATAGATGCCAAAAATTTTTGTTTTGTATTTCTATTAGCAAATTGTGGACCGTACAGGACTCTAGATTATTATATGATCAAGTATACCTTTTCAATTTGCTGAGAGTCAAGATCCAAAAATTTGCATAATTAAGAAAATAAGCTAGAATGTTGCTATCTGGGCCGTTAGCCCCTCACCCAGAAATCATGCATTATATTTATGTATTAAAAAGTGTTATATTGGGTGAGTTATATATCGGACAAACAAATGATCTTAAACGGCGTTTTGCTGAACATAATGGCAAGAAAAACATTTCAACAAAACACAAAGCTCCGTTTAAGCTCGTTTATTACGAAGCTTATAAATCCCGGTCTGATGCTGTGTATCGTGAAAAGCAACTAAAGAAACATTCACAAGCTTATGTTGCCCTAAGAGAAAGAATAAAAAACAGCATTGCATGATTTCTGGGTAGAGGGGCCGTTAGCTCATCTGGTAGAGCACCTCATTTGCAATGAGGGGGTGGCAGGTTCGAGTCCTGTACGGTCCACAAAAAAATTAGCTTTTAAGCACATTTTTTGGTAGCATGAACATTTTTGAAAAATTTACCAATAGAAAATCCAAAACAGTAGAACAGGATCAAAAAATATTACCATCTGATATAAGATACGCTCTACAATACAAAAAGAGTCTACTAAACAGGATAGATATAGAAACTTTGGTCAGAAATAATTTCGAAAATGAGGCACTTTATCTGACATTTAAAAGTTTAACAGAAAATCCGGAACAACACAGAACTTTGCTTGAAAAATGTATTTCTTGTGTTTTAGAAAGTGGTAATGACACAAAAACTCAAAAAAACACTTTGCAAAAACTTATACTTGAAGCATTGGGAAATAGAAATGACATCCAAGTAAAGGGGGGTAAGTTGGCCCAACTATCTCGTCAGGGATTTGATCTTTGGCAAGATAAATTCAAACTCGTGGCTTCCCAATTAAGCGATGATGACAGAAATGTATTTTTGGTAACTAATCCCATGCTTATTGGTTTAAGTTCTTTTGTGCAGGCTTTTTCTGAAAAAAATAAAACATTAAATATAGTAGTGCCCGCATGGCTAGAAAAAGAAAATATGGGATATGTTGTTACTTTTGCTGGTGGAAAAATGAATGTGGAATGGTTACGGAAACCTTTTGATAAAAGAGATTTGGTTATAATTGATGATACTAGAAACACAGGGGACACCCTAGAAAGAATACGGGATTATTTCGTGAAAAATGGTTCTCAAGAGCCAGAGATGTTGGACATGGACAAGATGATAACTTAAAAAATTTACCAAATTAACTCATGCCCCAAGAATTTAGATTCTCGAAAAATGTTACCACTCTAATCAACATCCCCCTGGGCGGGCTTTTTGCAATGATTCAGGCTTTGTTTTTTATAAACGGATTGCTGTGGCTAGCAGGCATAATTTTTGCCACAGATATTAATATAATATTCTGGCTGATTTGTTTTGTTGGTATATTCATCTGCGCTTTCTTTACATCGCTTTGCGGTCTCTTGGAGTTGAAATGGAGCGCCGTCATCATGGGCACGATAGCAGGGTTAGTGTTCGTCAAAGCAACTGGAGAATTCACGCAGTTTCAGTTATTTTTCTCTTTATTCACCACGACACTGGCAACATATATTTTTTCAATGTTCCCGGAGATAAAATTAAAAAAGCCTGATTTTATAAATAATTTAAATATAATAATCGCAGGACACGTCTTCTGCGACATTATTGTCATGATTAGTTTATTCGCCTCAATCTGGGTGGGGTGGATAAGGCCTTTTGTTTTGATTGAGATTCTAATTATCATCCTTGCTTGGTATATATTAGGCGGATGCCCTTTCACGGTCGTGGAAGTAAAATTAAATGATAGTAGCGCAAAAAAGATCATCCAACATGGATTCCTAGTTTATTACGGAAGATCATATTTGGGACTGAAGATAGATGAGCTCAAATTTGAAACAATGCTAGACCACGTTTTCTATGTTGGCACAGCTATAATTTTCCTCCTGTGGTTTGTCCTACCGTAAAAATTCAAAGAATTCCTAGAATTTATTCCAGAGCACCTGATTGGTTACCTCGTGGTGATAGACAATCTCGGAGGATTTGATGAGCGCCCCGAGAGCCTTGGGGCTGCGGTCAGCCGCCATCTGTTTAAATTCTGTAAATTTTTCTTGGTTAGTCCGGTTTAGAATTTTACCGACGAAATCGCTGGCCTTGAAGAGTTTGATCGCGTCATTGATGTTGTCTGGCAAGACCCGCACCCTGTCCCGCTTTTCTTTATCTTTAACGAGAAGCTGGCCCTCCAGCCCAGTTTTTAAGATTGTAAAAAGCGCCATGTAAGGATTCGCATCCGGAGCAACAGAGCGGACTTCGATGCGGGTGGAGCGTTCATTGCCCACAGGAATACGTATCATCGAACCGCGGTCAATTGGAGAGACTTTGATCTGGTTGGGCGCTTCGAAGTGCGGGTCGAGCCGGCGATAAGCGTTCACGCTCGAATTCAAAACCAAGCAGATTTCCGAGGCATGATTTAAAATTCTCGAAATAAAATCCCAAGCAATCTCTGACAAGCCTTCCTTGCCCTTTGTATTATAAAATATATTTTTCCCGCCTTTAGAGAGTGAAATGTTCGTATGCATGCCAGAACCGTTGATGCCGATGAAGGGCTTCGGCAAGAAAGTCGCCGTAATGCCCAGATTGTTGGCGACTTGACGGCAGACCAGTTTGTAGAGCTGGATATTATCCGCGGCCCGTAGAATGTCTGTATAAGAAAAGTTCATTTCAAACTGCGAAGGCGCCACTTCCGGATGGTCCTTTTCATTCTTGAAACCCATCGCCCTTTGCGCTTCGGCGGCGCGATCGATAAATTGGCGGAGTCGATCAAGCGGCAATGAATGATAGTACCCGCCAGTTGAAATAAATTGAAAGGAGCCTGTTTCTTCATACCTCTGTTCAGCGTTAATTCCATCAACCAGAAACCCCTCCACTTCTGCCGAGACATATGCCGTTATTCCGCTTTTCTTCTTGAGCGCTTCTCCATAGAGCTTGAGCTGACTGCGAAAATCAGAAACGTACGGGGTGTGGTCTCTATTTAAGACATCCACAAACATAATAACTTTGCCAGGACCAAAAACATCCGACGGGAGATACCTGATGCTCCCCCAATTAATAGCGAGGCGGAGGTCAGACTCATGTTGCTGGCTAAAACCACGAATAGATGAGCCGTCAAAGGTCAGGTTATTGGCCGAATCTAGGAGAAACTTTTTATCATAATCAAGCATATGGAATCTGCCCTCTAAATCCGTAAAACAGAGCGTCACTGCTTTAATCCTTTTTTCTTTTTGCAAATATGCGCGATATTCCCTCTCGAGCAAAGCTTCACTCACCTTCTCTCTCCGGTCTTTAGCTCGGAGATTCATCGCCTCAAGGTCATCGTAGGAGATCTCTAAAAAATTCTTCAATTCTTTCTTTATTCCATTCATATTTTTTATGTTAATTTGATAAATATTTAATATAAAAATATACTAAATTAAACTAATAATACTATATTAAAATATAAAAAAAACTCGTTCGTAAGCTAAGTATCTGTGGATAACCCGGTAGTAGAGCTTGGCGATGTTTTTTGAAAAAACGCACTTCGTGCCTCGCCAAGTCTCACTACCGGGTAACTCATAAAACAAAACCCCGCCTTGCGGCGGGGTTTTGCGGCACATACATTGTTTACGATAAGTGCGAGAATTGCCTCACACACTCACAAGGGTAGTATAGCATACTTGCCAAAGAATTGCAAGGAAAGTAGAAATGTGCTATAATGGCGGGGTAGGTGTTGGATAGCTACTCTATAATGTAAGTTGTAGAGAGGAAAGTCCGAACACAGTTTACCCCGTATTTATGCGGGGCGAAAAATGAGTAGTGGGTAACGCCCGCATGTAGTGATGCATAGTTGCGAACAGTGACGAACCGATTTAGTTCGGGTGAAACGGCTAAATACTTACTTCTGTGCAAGATCGTGTCCAGCCCCACTTTTAATAAAGTGGGGCTGGGAGAATCGCTTGAGCCCGAGAGTAATCGAGGGCCTAGACAAATTGCTATCGTCCCCGACCTTGGTCGAGGACCACAGAATTCGGCTTATAGACACCTACAACAAAAATGAGAGTCCCCCGCCCAAAGCGGGGGATTTTCTTTAGAAAAATATTGTGTTATTATGCCTTTATAATATTATTTTTATGACGAATCTTCCTACATTAGAATTCATTCTGAAGAATTATAAAAACTTCAACTCGCGAGCAACTCGTGATGCCTTAATTGCCTATTGGAAGCACATCGAGGGCGGCGGCAAGATGTTCTGGAGTGTAGCAGGAGCCATGTCTTCCGCCCAGCTTGGCATCACGCTCGCTCCTGCGATCAGGAGTGGGCTTATTCATGGCATGTCCGTTACTGGCGCAAATCTAGAAGAATCCCTCTTCCGCCTCGTAGCGCATGATAGCTATAAAGATTTCCCAGACTACCGCTACTTCACCAAAGAGTATGATACGAAAATTTTAGAAGACGGCATGCGCCGGGTCACAGACACTAGCATCCCAGAGGATGAAGCATTTCGAGCGGTTGAAAAGCAGTTAGTGCCTGCATGGGTGGGAGCAACAAAGGAGGGTACTCGAAAATTCTGGCATGAATATTTCTACGAACTAATCAAGGCAATAGATAAAAGCAAACATGAGGGTAGTACGGAAGAATGCTGGCTCCTAGCCGCTGCAGAGGGCAATATCCCGATGGTTGTGCCGGGCTACGAAGATTCTACGTTTGGAAACATTTTTGCTTCACATGTGAAGCTGGGCGATGCAAGCGCCAATATAGCTAAAAGCGGCATAGAGTACATGGGCGCATTCTATGATCAATACCAAAAGCTCTCGGAAGGCACTGGCGTCGGCTTTTTCCAAATTGGAGGAGGTATTGCGGGGGACTTCCCTATCTGCGTCGTCCCATCGATCAAATATGACATGAAGCTCCCTGTGAAGCCTTGGGCTTATTTCTGCCAAATTTCAGATTCAACGACTTCCTACGGTTCATATTCCGGCGCCACCCCGAACGAAAAAATAACTTGGGACAAATTGACCAAGGATACTCCGATGTTCGTGATAGAGTCGGATGCCACCATCGTTGCCCCCCTCATTCTGACTGCCCTTCTAGAATGCAAAGCAGACCCTGCAGAGGCAAATAAATTAATAGATAAATACTTGGCAGAATAAAATCATGAAAATTAAGACAATGAAACATGGCTTTTTGGGCACAGACCAAGGGGTTAGGTTCGATGTTGACTATGTAAAAGCGAAAGCGGTGATTATCCCTTTTGGCATGGAAGCACACGTTTCTTATGGAGCGGGAACAAAAAATGGCCCTAAGGCAATCCTTAAAGCCAGCCATGAGCTAAACGAAAATGACGAGCAAACATTGCAAGCTGTGTATAAATGCGGCCTTTCCACTTTGAAAGAACCGAAAATCCCAAAAGATTCTGCCAAAGCCATTAAGCTTTTAAAAGAAACAACTAAAAAAGTTTTAGAAGATAAAAAGTTCCCGGTTATCTTGGGAGGAGAACATGCTCTCCTCTCTGGTTCACTTGGTGCTGTCTGCGAGCACTTCCATGATGTAAGTATTTTGCATTTTGATGCTCACGCTGATCTCCGGAAAAAATATCGCGGATCAATACACAGCCATGCTTCCGCCTTAAGAAGGGCTATGGAAAACCTACCAATTAAACGCCTGGTTTCCGTAGGCATAAGAACTGTTAGTGAAGTAGATGATGAACTCGGCTTTATTTTACGAGAGAAAAAAAGGCTTAAAATTTTTTGGGGTTGGGAAAAACTTTTAGCAAAAAAAATAGTGGTTGCTATACCGACAAAAAATGTCTATATCACTTTTGATGTAGATGCTTTTGACCTATCGATTATGCCTTCTACTGGCACGCCCGAACCTGGTGGACTTACGTGGTGGCAAACAGTAGAAATACTAAAGCTAGCTTTTAGAGAAAAAAATGTGGTCGGCTTTGATGTGGTAGAACACTCGCCTATCAAAAACTTACCTGGACCAGACTTTCTGGTAGCGCGCTTGATTTATAAGATGATTGGTTATAAATTTTTTAGCACTAAAACCAAGGCGAAATAAAGCTCTAACCGATTAGTAACCAAATTCTACCTTATCTCCTACTTTTAAATTATATTTATCGGAAAATCCAGCCACCACTTCAAGAACATACTTAGCATCCTCGTCGGGTTCATAGGTTTCTAGAAATAAATCCGGGTGGGCGTTTTGCTTTATGTAGACTACTCGCATATCCTCGTTAATCCAGATTATGTCTATCGGGAAATACATGTTTTTCATCCAGAAAAGATATTTATCGGGACGATCGAAGACGAAGAGCATGCCTGTGTCCTCTGCCATACTTCTCCTACCGGAGAGCCCCTCTCCACGAGTAGCCTCGGTGAGGGCAAGATCCACTTTAATATTCTGCCCGGCTACCTCTATGCTCTCAATCTGTGAAAATCTATACTCCGTCGAACCACGGCTAATAAATATAAAAGCGACAAGCAAAAAAACTAAAACGGTAAGAGCCGAAAAATTTTCTTTCTTCTCTGTTTTATTTATGGTCTCCATTTGTCCAACCAAAGAGTCGTCCAATTGCTTCTGCTGTTTCTCGTTTGCGTGCAACTTTTATTGTTCCATCTTGGGCGATTAACTTAGCTGGAGAAGATAGTAAACAATGGTGGGAGGCTAGAGCATCTTGATAAGCACCAGAGTCAAAGATCGCCAGATACTGTGGCTCCCCTTCCTTTAGCTTAGGCATTAGTACATAACTTCCCCCAGAAGTGTATTTATCATCAGAATCACAAGAACTTCCAGCAAGCCAAACACTTTTGAGAGTAGTCGCATTGGCATTATTAACTGGTACTATGTGCCACTTCTGGTGGATAGCCCATGTGTCTAGAAGGTCGTTCATAAAACTTCCGTCAATTACATACCAGGATTTTGCATTTGCCTTTGGAATAGGTTTTTCGGCAATTACACTGTATATAGTGACCTGAGCTGGAGCTACGATGTATCTACCCCATTCGACAGCCAAATTTGGATGGCGAATCCTGGCTTTATCGCTCATTTTTTTAAGAAGCTTAACTATCTGCTCAGAAACTTTTTTTGCTCCATAAAACGGCTTTTTTTCATAAGGTACTCCAAAACCGCCACCAACATCAAGCGTGTCCAAGTTCGGATGATTTTTAACCAATTTTACATACAAACCCATGGCTTCCTCAATCGGCTGCATGACACTCTTGGCGTTGTTGATTTGTGAGCCAATGTGGTAATGCAAAAGTTTTAGGTTTTTCATTTTTGGCAAATCAAGTAGTTCTTTCGAGGAAAATCCGAAACGATCCACTTTCTTGTCCCAGTGGGTGTCTGCTTTGGTATCTAAATTGACCCTTATCCCCACCTCGCCTTTATATTTAGCTAAACGTTCCAGCTCGTGTTCATCTTCAATGATTGGCATTATAGATAAATCCTTGAGTCGTAATTCCTCAATCAGTTTTATATATGCTTCTGTTTTGGGACCATTACAAAGAACGCGAATTTTGGAATGGAATTTTTCTCCCTCCCAAAGCTTTTTCACAATCCAGAGTTCGTTGACCGAACCAACCTCCATATGCGCTCCTTCAGAGATTAAAGGCATCACAAATTCTTTGTTTTGATTCACTTTCAATGGATAGTGATAGAAGAATTTACCCCGATATCCCTGAATCTTCATGTAAGCTTGAAAATAATCGTGCAGATCTTCTAAACGTTCCTCGAGAATAAATGGAAAAACTATTTCCGTGGGTGAACCGTACTTTTTTACAATATCATTAAGATTATAAATATAGTTTCCTTCTCGGATGGTCAGCTCGCCGTCCTTGGTAATGTCAAAATACTGAGTGTTCCACTCTTCCATTCCTAGCTTCCAAAATTTCTTCCAATTCTTGCCCGGTTTTTTTGGTTTTTTTTTCTTTGGCATTTGAGTATTAATGTAACAAAAAGAAGTATAGCAAGTGTTAATGAAATGTAAATACTGTGGATAAGTAGAGGGGTGTGGTTGGTAGTGTTCCGAACCCCGCCCTCTTCCTCTTTAAAGAAACATCCCTGAAATGTTAGACACTGAGTGTTCAACATTTCTATTTCCTTAAAGCCACGGCGACTCTATAGACATTCAAAGAACTATTTCTTAAAAGAACAAATTCATTTCTCTAAACCCATGCCACTTTTTTAAACACTTGCACTGACTGTATCTTTCTAATTTGTAAAACAATTCTGAAAACTTTATTCGACTTTCTGGCGACATTTCGTTCCGACCAGACTTTCATCTCCACGAAGTTTGCCTTTTCTCTATTTTTTACTTTCACAAAATCCTTTTCTATGCGTTTCATTAGTCTAGTTAGTCTTCCCATGAATTCTTTATTTTTGAGTGCATTTTTATTATTGCCAACTTTTACAATAACCATCTCACCCAGATATTTTTTTAAGTTATTTGCTTTCATTTTTATGTCTTTAGTAGTTGTTTACCCATATTTTTTTGAGACTTCTCGATATGCTTCTCGGAAAGACATTCCTTTTTCAACTAAGTTATAAACTTCAGCCGTAGCGTAGAGTTCTGAAGTTAATCCATTTTCACATTTCTTTTGATTAACTTTTAGATTCTTAAAGATTTCAGCCAACATGTATAAACTTTCTGAAACAATTTCAAAGGTTTTAAATACTGGCTCTTTAAGTAACTGCAAATCTCTGTGATAGCCTGATATTAAATTACTAGTAATACCCTTTACCCGTAACTCGCAAGAGACTACTGTATGATATTTTGCTCTCAGTAATTCCAACACATCAGGATTTTTCTTTTGTGGCATTATCGAACTGCCTGTGCGAAATTCCTTGGGTAATTCAAAGTAACCAAATTCCGACATGCTGAACATAATTAAGTCCGATGATATTTTATTGGCATCAAACATAATTTGAGCAAGGGCATGCAAAATCGCCGATTCAAACTTACCACGACTGTTTTGCGCATAAATTGGATTTTGTTGAACTTTTTTGAAACCTAAAATTTTTGCGGTAAAGTTTCTTTCAATTCTTATAGGCAAGCCGTATCCAGCCGCAGTTCCGAGTGGAGACTGATCTATTAAGTCCTCTGCGTAAGCCAAAGATTTTAAATTATCTTGCATGGAATCTATAAAACTTTCTGCCAACATTTTTATTGATGAAGGCATAGCTTTGCGAGTATGCGTGTAGCCAGGAAATTTAATTTTTCCATAAAGCTTGGAAAAATTTCGCAAGCTACTAATAAATTTCTCACACAACTCATTACAAATCTTTAAGTTATCTTTGTAATATAATCTCAAAGCAACCAGAACTTGATCATTGCGAGAACGAGCAGTGTGAATTTTCTCTCCCAATATTCCCAACTTTTTAGTAAGATAATTTTCTATGGCTGTATGACAGTCTTCTTGTTCGGGTAAGATTTTGAACTTACCTTTTGCGTCTAAACTAATAATTTCTTGTAAGGATTTAGATAGCTTTTTCACCTCTGTACTTTTGAGTAGTCCGATTTTCCCCAGCATTTGGGCATGAGCCGTGGAAGCCAAACAGTCATACTTGACCAGTTGTTGGTCAAGAATATAATCTTGTCCCACCGTAAATTTCTCTACATCTTTATTTAATTTGTAATTTTTTTGCCAGAGTTTCATTTTTTATCTTTTTTATTTTTAACTGATAATTGATTTGCTAGTTTCATCTGTAAAGAGTAAATTTCAATAAATCCTGCACTTGCATTTACATTGAGTCCATACCCCTCTGTGTTATTAAATGAAGCATGGTCTAAGGCGTACGGAGACTGTACTGTGATGACAGTGGTGTTACCTTTGAATAATCTAATTTGTACTTTTCCTGTGACTTTTTGATTAATGAAATCATTAAAATGATTTATTGATTGCATCGCTGGGTCATACCACTGAGCTCCATAGCATAAGTAGCCCCACTTTATGTCAGAAATTTCCTTGAGTTCATTCTGCACTCTTGTGCAAACATATTTTTCTAAATTCTTATGCGCTTCAATAATTACGTGTGCCGCAGGATGTTCATAAACACCACGATTTTTCAAACCAACAATTCTATCTTCAAGTAAGTAAACAGTTCCAACTCCGTGCTTCCCCGCTAATTTATTTAGTTTAACTATCAGCTTTGCTAATGACATTTTTGTGCCGTTTAAAGCCACAGGTAGACCTTGGTTAAAATCTAGAGTTACTATTCCTGGTTCGTCTGGTGCATTTTTGGGTAAAGTATAAGTGGTCAAAAACTTTTCTTCCGGCACTATTTGGGTTGGATTTGTAATTTCCCCGCCTTCCCAAGTAATGCCCCACATGTTGTCATCGTCGCTGTAAGGAAAATCTAGAGAAGCAGGAATAGGAATATTATTTTTTTGAGCGTATTTTATTTCTGCATTTCTGTCCATGTTCCACTCTCGAACTGGCGCAAGAATTTTTATTTTTGGTTCCAAAGCTACAACATAACCTTCAATTCTAACTTGGTCATTACCCTTACCCGTGCAACCGTGAGCAATACAATCAGCGTTTTCTTTTTTAGCTATTTCTACCGCCTTCTTTGCTAATATGGCCCTACCGATTGGTGTAGAAAGATGATAGTTACCTTGATAACAAGCATTGGCTTTAATTCCATAAGAAATATATTCTTTAGCAAATTCTTCTCTCACATCTAAAGCGATAGCTTTTATTGCTCCGAACTTTAAAGCTTTTTGTCTAATTGCTTATAAGTCATCGTGTTGCTGACCTAAGTTTAGAGTTAAAGCAATAACTTGAACTTTATATTGATCCTGAATCCACTTAAGCATCACCGAAGTATCTAAACCTCCGGAATACAAAAGTAAAACTTTTTTTATCTCCCCTTTTTGCGCTTCATAAGAAGCGACTTTTATGTAAGATGTTTTTTTATTCATATTTTTTATTTATTAGTTAATAATTTAGAAGAACTAAAAATCTAATGGGTACGAAAAAAGCTCCGTCCCCGGGGAAAACGTAAAGTTTCCCTCAAGGACGGAGCTTGTAAAAGTCCGTGGTACCACCCTGGTTCCATCTCAACAATCAAAATGAGATGACACTTGATCCGAGACTAACATCCCGGTGTCTAATTTTACGGTTAGACTTCCGTAAGGCATTTTTGCCTTCAGCTGGCAGGACGCGACTCTCGCTCGTAACGCTTTATAAGGTAATATTTAATTGTGAGAAAAGTTTAACAAAATCAAGGTTCTTGTCAACTGTGGATAACTATGGCTTGATTTTCATTTGTACATTTTGTACAATACACCTATGAACATAAAAACACTTTCAACAACACAGGCCAGAAAAGATATGAGCGATTTGATAAACATTGTCTCTATAAGTCGCAAATCAATTGTCATCGGACGCAGGAATGTTCCGGAAGTAGTTCTGATCCCCTTCCCGGCATTTTGGAATGGCAAACTTTCTGAGATAACCAACATGAATACATACTCTAAAAGTTTTGATTTTCTTAAAGACGAACCGGAAATTTATTCTGTAAAAGATATAAAAAAGAGATATGCATAAAATAGGAGATATCGTACTGACGCCTTTCCCTTTTACCGACCTTTCTGGTAATAAAGTTCGCCCGGCTCTTGTGCTCGGAGTACAAGACGGAGGCGATGATGTAACTGTTTGCTTTATTTCTTCTAATGAGCAAAACAAAATTCATAAGTTTGATATTCTGATTGACTTTAAAGATAAAAGCTTCAAAAAGACAGGGCTTAAGTTAAAATCAATTATTAAAGTAGTAAAAATAGCTACTCTAGATAAAGTGGTGATTCTAGGAAAAATTGGAGAGCTGGATACTTCAAATATGCGAAGGGTAAAAAATGTTTTGAAAGTTTATTTTGGATTGTAGTTTTTTAAAAACTCCTCCTTAAATTCAAAAAAGTTATCATCTAAGATCGACTGCCTGATTTTTTTCACCAAATTAATAATGAAATATAAATTGTGCGTAGTGGCGAGGGTGGCGGCTAGCATTTCCTTGCCGTGAAAAAGATGGCAGAGATAAGCGCGAGTAAAACCCCCTGTTGTCCCCCTTGTCAGGGGGACAGGGCCCTCCTCCCCTGATAAGGGGAGGTCTCGGGAGGGGTTGTTGCACACATAGCACCCACAACCATCCTCAATCGGTTGGAAATCCCCCCGGTACTGGGCATTGGTGATATTTATTTTTCCATTCTTGGTATATAGCGTTCCGTTTCTCCCATTGCGTGTCGGCGCGACGCAATCAAAAAGATCCACTCCATTTTCCACCCCCATAAACAAATCCTCCGGTTCTCCGATGCCGAGCAAGTGCCGGGGCTTATCTTCTGGCAAAATTTCGTTCACCAGCCTGGTTGTCAGCTCCATGTGTTCCTTGGTATAAGAGCCACCAATGCCAAATCCATCAAAAGGCAGACTGGAAATATATTCCGCGGATTTTTTGCGCGAATCTTTTTCCAGGCCGCCCTGCACAATGCCAAACAGGGCTTGGGTATCTTTGTTTGGTTTGGATTGGTGATACTCTAGTGAACGCTTCGCCCAAGCATGGGTGCGAGAAAGAGCTTCGTTTTGATATTCATAACTTTCATGCGGAGACGTAGCTTCATCAAAAGCAAAGATAATATCCGCGCCCAGGTTGTGCTGGATTTCCATAGATTTCTCCGGAGTGATGTAGTGAAGCGTTCCGTCTATATGTGAACGAAACGAGACACCGTCATTGCCGATATTGGCAAGCCGAGGCGCGCCATCTTCTGCGCTAGACCGCTCTGGAATTTGAATGGCAGGTTCGGTTCCTCTAATGACTTTCGAAAAGTCTTTTCCATAAGCCGCACCGAGAGAAAAAACTTGAAAGCCGCCAGAGTCGGTAATGATCGGACCCTCCCAATTCATAAACTTGTGGAGTCCACCGGCACGAGCCACTAATTCGTCTCCCGGCTGGAGGTAGAGATGGTAAGTGTTGGCAAGCACTACCTCTGCCCCTAATTCCGCCACCTGTAGGGGCGTGAGCGCCTTAACAGAGGCCTTGGTGGCAACAGGCACAAAGGTCGGAGTATGAATCTCCCCATGCGAGGTTTTCAAAACCCCCGCCCTTCCTAAACTATTTTCTAATTTTTTTTCTATCTTGAAATGCATAAATCAAAATGGGGGCAAGGTAATGTTTTTAGAGACTTGCGAGAGCGACGGCTCGAACACGAGGAATTTTTTAGCAAAAAAATATCCGTGCTCTAAAAACATTACCTTGCCCCCATTTCCACCTCCACAAACTTCAACTCTTGTATATTCACTGGTGAAACAAGAAGCGCCTTTTGGAAAGAATCGCGCGGGTCAGAAATTATTGCTTCAACAACCCCCACGACATGGGGCATAATTCCCGGCAAAACTGCCTGGTCTCCTTTTTTTAGAAAAAAATCTCTCGGCAATATCATTTCAAAGTTCCCTCCGCCCCGACCCACAATTTCCATAGAAACATCCTTGGTTGTCGTGATTTCACCAAACTCGCCCGCAATATTGTGATCAAGAGAAATTGTTATGTTGGTTTTCTCTCCACTACTCGAAAACAAAACAACTTTTGAAGAAGATCCATAAACTTCTCGAACACGCCCGATTGGCACAAAGCCTGAGGCAAATACCTTATCCCCTACTTGTAATCCCTGTTTTGTACCAACATCGATAACAAGCGTATCATAGACGCTCTGATTTGGTCTAGACAGAATAGCGGCCAGGATCATTGGGGCTCCTTCTCTCTTTCTCCCTAAAATTTCCTTGAGTTTTGAATTCTCTTCCAAAATAGAATTATAATTCGACAGTTCTGCTTCGCTTTCGCGAAGTTTTGTTCTTAGATCTTCATTTTCTTCTATTAAAGAATTCTTTGAAGTAAAAAAATAAGAAATATCTCCCAATTTATCTCTAACACTATTTCCGAAAACCACAACTGGACGAAAGATAGTGCTTGAAACGTAAGCCAATCCATGAAAAATATTCATCCTAAAATAAAAAAGAACGGAAAAAAGTATGACAAAAAAGAAAGTGTAGGAAAATTCTTTTTTCTTTGATTTTCTATCTTGGAGGTAATTCATCTTGATTCCCGATTAAAACTTCATGGTAAGATGCCATATCATCGAGTATTATTCCCGTCCCGCGAGCCACAGCTGAAAGCGGATCTTCCACCACATGCACTCTAATCTTGAGAACACTTTGCAGGAGCTGGTCGAGCCCAGAGATTAGGGCGCCGCCGCCAGAGAGCGTGATGCCTCTATGCATAATATCCGATAAAATCTCGGGCGGGGTCGTCTCAAGCATGTCTCTGACTCCTCCCACTAATTCTTTTATCGACAACATCATGGCTTCGCGAATATCAGAATCTGTCACCACAACTTCGCGGGGTAGTCCAGTAAGAATATCGCGCCCATGAACTTCAGTTTCCATATACTCTCCTGGAATGACAGAGCCGATAGCGATTTTTACCATTTCGGCTGTTCTTTCACCGACAAGAATCTTAAATTCATCGCGCATATAAGAAATAATATCGTTGTTTAATCTATCGCCTGCTATTTTTAAATTTTTTGATTTTACAATTCCGCCGAGAGATATAACTGCGATGTCTGTTGTCCCGCCACCAATATCTATGATCATCGACCCAACAGGGTCTTTTATAGGAAGTCTGATGCCGATAGCCGCGGCCATGGGTTCTTCTACCAAGAAAACTTCTCTAGCTCCAGCCGAGCGCGCCGCATCATACACAGCGCGGGTCTCGACATTGGTGGTACCAGATGGCACACCGATCAGAACTCTCGGTCGCGCTAACTTTTTAGACATTTTATCTGCTTTGTTTATGAGGTATGAAAGCATCTCTTCGGTAACTTCGAAATCTGAAATAACGCCATCAACCAGTGGGCGCACAGCTTTGATGTGTCCCGGAGTGCGACCCAGCATTTCTTTCGCTTTCGTACCCACAGCCAGGATTTGACTGGTTTTCATATTAACAGCCACGACTGAAGGTTCGTTGATGACGATCCCGTGACCCTTTAAATATACTAAGGTATTCGAAGTGCCTAGGTCTATGCCTATATCATTCGAAATTAATTTATAAATCTTTTCAAACATAATTTTCCAGATAGAGCTTTAGACTCTAGATAGAGTCTAAAGCTCTATCTGGTTAGTATTTTTAATAATTCTTCCAGAGAAACAATTTTCCCTTTTTCTTCTGTGCGCTTTTTCAATTCAATTCCGCCTTCCTTTATACTTCGAGAAGATACAACTGCTCGATAGGGTATGCCAAGCAAGTCCGCATCGGCAAATTTCTCTCCTGGAGATATTTCTCCCCGATCGTCAAATAAAACCTCAATTTTATTCCTCTTTAAACTTTCATAGACTTTATCGGCTTCTTTTTCAATCTCTGTATCATCTCCTAGGGCAAGCAGATGGACAGCGAATGGCGCTATGGATTCGGGCCAGATAATGCCCTTATCGTCAGCAAGAACCTCTACCACGGTGCCTAAAAGACGCCCCACGCCTATGCCATAACAACCCATCAAAACAATGTGTTTTTCGCCCTTTTCATCCACATATGACAAATCAAATGGCTTTGAATATTTTGTTTTTAAATCAAAAATGTTTCCAACTTCAATGGCCTTTTGTTCAATTAGTTTTTCTTTTACTAAACCAAGCTGATTTAGAATTTCGTCGTTGAAAACTTCTTTATTAAGGGCAGTACCGCTAGCCTCATCAATATAAATAGTATCCTCGCCTAGGGGCGTGATGGTCTGGAATTCATGCGAATATTTAGAGAAAGTTCCACCCGAAGCGAAAGCCATGTAAGTCAAATGGCCAATACCGACTCTGGCAAAGATAGTTTTGTAAACTTCTTTCATTTTATTATAGAATTTTTCGAAATCGTCTTTTGATGTGTGGAAGGAATACATGTCTTTCATGACAAATTCCCTACCCCGAAGTATTCCGGATTTTGCGCGAAGTTCCATTCTAAATTTATTTTGAATTTGATAAATGGAGAGGGGGAAATCTTTGTGGGAAGAAACATAATTTTTCAAAATAGGAACAACGATCTCCTCGTGAGTAGGACCCAAGGCAACAACTCTTCCGGAAGAATCAGTAACTTTGTATAAATCATCCATCGATTCCCATCTTCCAGTTTTTTCCCAATTTTCTTTCGGCTGGAAAGAAGACATTAAAACTTCTTGTCCGCCGACAGCGTTCATTTCTTCCCGAATGATATTTTCTATTTTTCGAAGCGTCCGGAGCCCTAAGGGCAAATAACTATAAACCCCTGCCATTTCCTTATGAATAAAACCACCACGAATCAGGAGCTCGGCATTTTTTGATACTTCGTCTGCTGGCGCCTCGCGCCTCGTCTTAGTAAAAAGTTTTGATTGTCTCATTCACCCATCTTACTCGAAAAAGGTCTTTTGGTCAAAGGAGAAAATAATGTTTCTCAAATAAAAATTATATCTTGTCGAGAATGTTAAAAAATTCTTCCCAAGAAATTCCAAGTAGCCTGAGGTTGTTTCTGACGATAAACTGGGGTAGTGGGTTATCAATGGGAATTATGATGGGACGAAGTAAATCAGAACGCACATACACAAAGTGATCCCCTTTAGATCTTTTAAGAGAACAACCAACATATATTAAAAATTTCTGAAACTGCTTATTCGTTACACTCTGCTTCTTAGGCATAGGAAAGGTTCATCTTTTGAACATAGCTTGAGATAACAACCGGTGGTTGCCAATTTGATTTTATTTTTTGCCAACCCAAACCAGCAAGCACTGGATCTACTGTGCCCATTTTCGTAAGCTCTTCAAAGAAAATCGCAACAATTTCTGAAAAACGAACCTGCGCTTTTTTATAAGTAGAAGCCGAGGTAGAAAGGTCAAGTGCTGGACTATATGCTATATAGCTTTTCCCTTCCTTAAATATTGTAATTGGTAGATTTGTTACCTTCATTGTTAACTTTTTCATAATTTGATTATATCACAGAATGGCAATAAGGGAAACAAATATTTTGACTATGTCTTACCTAGTGGTTTTTATTAAATATTTAGGCTAACAATAACATATTTTTTACAAAACAAAAGTTTGCAAAAAGACTGGTTTTCTGCTAATATAACCCACATGCAATCCCGTTAGAAATTCACTATCGGGACGTATTATTTATAAGGTTAATTATCATTAATTTCTAATGGGATGCAAAAAGCAGATATTAAGAAAAAGGACGACACTATAATAGAAAAGATGTTTCGGGCTGGAGCGCACTATGGCTATTCCAAGAGCCGAAGGCACCCTTCTGTTTCGCCATATATATACGCTACAAAGAACAATGGAGACATAATCGACCTTGAAAAGACAAACATCATGCTAGAAAAAGCAGTTGATTTTGTGAAGTCTCTGGGTGTCCAAAATAAAGTCATTCTTTTGGTTGGCACAAAGCCCGAAGCCAAAGAGGTTATCAAAAATATGGCGGAATCTTTGAGTATGCCTTACGTTACTACGCGCTGGATTGGAGGTACCTTAAGTAATTTTACAGAAATAAAAAAGAGAATTACCGAACTCGAAAATTATCGCAAGAATACCGCGGAAGGCAAACTCGATAAATACACAAAGAAAGAGCGTGTAGTTATGGCAAAGAAGATGGAGAAACTTTCAAAATATTACTCCGGTCTTATTGGCTTCAAGAAGGCCCCTGATGCATTATTTATCATTGATGGAAAGGCGGAACATATCGCTACTACCGAAGCAAGAAAAGGAAATATACCTATAATTGCCCTCTCGAATTCTGACTCAAACATTAAAGGCATAGATTACCCTGTAGTTGCCAACGATTCTGGGATACTTTCTATCAAATTTTTCGCCACGTCTCTCGCAGATGCCTATAAAGCAGGCCTGTCTGCGCAGGCGGGTCAAAACTCTGCGCCTACAAAAGAAGTCTAAAAATATGTCCTCTCCGATAACAACTGAGTTGGTAAAGGAACTTAGAGATGCTACTGGCGTATCTGTAATGCAATGTAAGCGGGCGCTTATGGAAGCCGAGGGTGACATGAAGAAAGCATTGGCTATCTTGAAAAAGACAAGTTCAGATATAGCAGAGAAAAAAGTTGGCCGCGAAGTCAAGGATGGAGCAGTTATGGTGAAGACAGCGAGTAAAAAAGCTGTTCTGGTGTCCCTCCACTGTGAGACAGACTTTGTATCTAGGAATGAAGATTTTACTAATCTACTTTCTGGTTTGGCAGACCTAGCCCTCAAAGACGGAATAGAAAAAATGAAGGTGGAAGCAAGGGATATGATAAATCCTGTGATTCAAAAAACCGGAGAGAATATCCAGCTGGGTGATGTTTATGAAGTAGAGGGTGACACTATTGGAAGCTATGTACACAACAAAAAAACAGCCGTTATCGTCAGCCTAGAGGGTGGCAATGAAGAACTTGCAAAGGATATAGCGATGCACATCACCGCCATGAAGCCAGAGTACATAACACCCGGAGACGTAAATGAAGACGCGCGAAAAACGATGACAGAAATTTTCCAAAAAGAAGTTGATAAAATAGACAAGCCCTCCGAGATAAAGAAAAAGATGTTGGATGGAAAAATCAGCACTTATTTCAAAGAAAAAACACTTTTGGAGCAGCCATTTATCAAGGATGGAGATATGACGGTGGGTCAATTACTTCTAAAAAACAAAGCGCAGATAAAAGGAGTGAGGCGTTATTCGATATAGATTTAAAATAAATTATTATGTATCCCGTTAGAAATCATATATGTCGAAACTTCTAATTAAAAATTATATAACTACGGAAATGCAAAGCATTTCCTATTTCTAACGGGATGTACATCTTTTTAATCTTATTTTTTGTATCACTCATTGGTATTGCTGTAATGGTTGGACGCAAACTGACACTTGTCAGAAGCGGACAAATTGTAGAAGTTTATCATTCGCACCCATTTATATTAGACTTTGATAAAGTCAAATATCGATCCTTTAAGCATGGCAAAAGGATTTTATATCTCATTCTTTTTATAACAATTCGATTCTATGTTAGATCTTCTAATTTTTTAAGGAATAAATATAATGAGATGAAGATTAAGCTAAAGACTCTGAATAAAAAGGGTGGGGCAAATGGAAATCTTGGAGAAAAAGTTGAGGTTTCTAAGTTTTTGAGGATAGTTTCAGAATACAAACATAAAATAAAAGAAATTAAGCATAAAGTGCACGAGGAGGAAAAGAACTCGTAGATATGCTAGTGTAGTAAGTGGATGATTTTTGGGGGAAAATACTGCCGGAATAGCTCAGTTGGTAGAGCGCCAATTTTGTAAATTGGATGTCGTGGGTTCGAATCCCTCTTCCGGCTCCAGCAGTTAAGAACCTGTCTTTGTATCGCCCTCCGGTTTTGCTTCTTGAAGCTTGAAAGACTTCAGTAATCCTTCTTCAAGATCCTCAATACTATGGAAACCGGTTAATAATTCATCGTCGAGGACGAGCGCTGGAAGCTCAGTGTCCTTTATTTTGTAAATCTGAAGCATCGCTTTCACCGCAGAGAGGTCTATGCTGTAATCAAAGGAATAAACGCGCAATTCCGGATATTTTTCACGCAGGCTGGAGAGCACGAAACTCTCGCGCTCGCACAGACTGCAATTCTCCGCAGTGGTATAAAAATAAAGGATAAAAGCAGACTTCACCTTGCAACTTTGAGAAATCTTCTTCATTAAGAGATAATCCTTAATCTGCAGGAGTGAGTAATATTTCTTTAAGTAAGAAACTTCTTCCGTGTCGCCCAGATTCTTCTGCCCCCATTCTAATTTGCGTCCTAGTTCGTCGAGCTCGGACGAGAGCAAGGATCCAGAAACATTCTTGCAAGAAAGCTCTTGTAGAAGCGAAAATTGTGTCTCCGAAGACAAAATATTAATCGCTATGTTGTCTTGAATTAATTTTATTTGGTTTATTTTTTGATCGCTAAAATAATTACTCAAATAGCCAGCAGTTAAAAATAGGCTAATGGTAATTAGAAACACGATTAAATATTTCTTCCAATCTATCTTGTCATTCATGAATTTTTCTTTATAACTTTATGAACTTTATGACTTGAAACTTCGCATTACCTCCAAGAAGGTTTCCTTTTCAGGATTGTATTATAAATCGCCTTCAGAAACCAAAATGGGGCAAGAATGCGAAAAATAATTAAAAAATAAAATATATTTGGAGAAAAACTCCATTTTCCTTCTGCCATCTTTCTTCCGAAGATAATTGCGAAAATAACAAAAGAATAGATAAAAACAACTAAAAATAAAGCAGAGTGCGTATCCAGAAAGAAAAAATCAGGATTAATAGATTCCGCAGTAAAATGCCATCCCACTGTTCTTACTTGTATAATTTTTGAATACAAAAAATCACCTAAATCATAGACAATTTGACCGAAAAGATAGCTAACAGCAAGAATAGAAACAATGCCCGTCGGCAGGGTGAAGAGAGCAAAATTGCCATATTTTTTCCTAAATAAAACATCTCGGTAGTCTATGGTGTTATTGATGAAACCATAGATCCAGCGAAGCCTCTGCCTATAAAGTTTCTTGATAGTCCCAGGCGTACTGGTAAAGACAAAAGCGTCATTGCAATGTTCTATCTTATAGTTGTTTTTCTGCATTCGATAGGCAATCTCCATATCTTCCGTATTGTGCCCATGCCTATAAGGACCCAGGTCATTAAAAACTTTTTTGCGGAAAATAGTGAGAGGTCCGGGTGTCACATTAATAGCGCCTAGAAAACTGAGCATTTTCTTCATATAAACGCCCATGTGATATTCGGCTTTCTGCGCATTTTGAATAAGATTTTTAGGATTATATACCACAACAGAAGGAGCAACGGCCATGGCACTCGGATCTTTTTCAAAATAACTCATAATACGAACAAGGGATTCCGGATCAACAAATGAATCAGCGTCAAGCCCGCCAAAAAAATCAGTCTCCGTGTGCAGAAGTCCAAGATTAAGCGCCGTGTATTTGCCGCCATTTTCTTTTTTAAATAATTTAATATTCGGATAATGTGAAAATTTATTTATTGCATTCCATGTTCCATCGGTGGATCCATCATCAATTAAAAATATTTTCAGCTTATCTTTTGGATAATTTAGATTGAGTAAAGAACAAACTGTCTTATAAACTGTCGCCTCCTCGTTCCAGCAGGGCACCACAATCGTTACAGCCGGATACTTAGTAATTTTTATTTTATTATTTCGAACAATTATTTTCCTTCTATTTTCAAAAAAAGTAACGAGGAAAAACACCTGCACATATACAGAAAAAAAGATTAAAACATAAAAAATTATGTTGGGATTTAAGACCATATTACTCAATTATAACTCAAGTATAACTTAAGAGTAATATAGCATTTATGGACTGAAACGTAAACAGCCCCCTATTTACATATTTTGTTCAGAACCTTCTACTTTACAGGAAGCGCAGGAGGCGCAAGCAGCCATGCATTTTTTGCATTTGCAGCCAATAAGCTTCATGATAGCCGCAACTCCCACTAATAGATAAACGATACCCTCAAGCATCGGCATAGAACCCAATATCATATTAACAACATTCAAATCCTTGTCGATCAACATTCCTACTCCAATCAAACCCCAATTCAATCCCCCAATGACGAGCAAGATCTTCATGATCTTTGAAGTCATACATCCGCCCCATTTACAATTGCACATATATATTTTTTAACTATTAATTATTAATACAGCTATTATACCATAAATCAAATATATGCTATACTGGACAAATTAATATTTAATATAAGAAACAATGGAAGAAAATAACACAATGAACGAGGAAGTAGTTATTATAAACAACCCGTCAAATAGCAACCCCAAAAACAGTCAAACGCAGATTGTCGGAGCTATTATTGTAGCCGGGATCTTGATAGCCGGAGCAATCTTATTGAAAGGAACCAGCGCACCAACAACAACCGGACCAGTTGCAAACAGTGGAGGAAGTACTTCTTTCCAGGGTAGACCTGTTTCGTCAGACGATCATATACTTGGGAATATTAATGCTAAAGTGATTATCGTCGAATACTCGGACCTTGAATGCCCATTTTGTAAAGTATTTCACAGTACAATGCATAGAGTAGTAGATGACAGCGCGGGCAAGGTGGCTTGGGTATACAGACATTATCCTATTCCTCAACTTCACCAGAAGGCTTTCCATGAATCTGAAGCAACAGAGTGCGCATGGGAACAAGGAGGAAATAATGCTTTTTGGAAATATACCGATAGAATTTTTGAAATTACTACCTCCAACGACGGACTTGATGCATTAGAGCTCCCTAAAATAGCCCAATATGTCGGGCTTGATGTAACATCCTTTAATAATTGTCTTGAAAGCGGTAAATATAAAGAAAAAGTGCAAGCAGACATTGACGATGGTACTAAAGCCGGCGTTCGAGGAACTCCGTCCTCTTTTATTTTGGTAAAAGGCAAACTGGTAGATACCATCCCCGGCGCCATGCCCTACGAACAGGTGATGCAAAAACTGAGCGGGATAAAATAAAAAAAACTTTGAGCAAGACCGAAGATTATAAATCTTCAACCCTTAAACCAGTATGTTTTGCAATGCGTGATAACATTTTTGAACCGAGTTCGTCGTTGTTACTGAAAGCCCAGACATAGTTAGTATAACCCACTCTTTCGAGCACAATATGCGAAGAACTTTTATGCCTTTTTATTTCCCAGCCAATTTTAATTAGAGCCCTAAAAACTTTGCCGGCTTTACTACTTGGCCATCTTTCGCTCATGACAGTAAAAAGGCAATGCTAGAAAACCCAAGAACAGTGGCGCCTTTGTTTTCTTCCATTTCTTCTGCGAGAACTCGAAGCGCAAGTACTTCAGCATTTGCTTGAGCCTGCTCAAGAGTGGCACCATACGCAAGAACACCCGGAATTTCAAGAACTTCAGCAATCCACTTGCCATCTGTTTCTTGCTCTGTTTCTATTGTATATTTTCGTTCCTTTAACATAACTACATATTAACATAGCAACACAGTTTTAGTCAAAATAGTTTTTTAACCTCGAGATTTTGTCATGCTGGCGGAGTTTTTCGTGCACTTTCGCTTCAATTTGACGAATGCGTTCACGAGTAACTCCGAATTCTTCCCCTACCCGCTCGAGTGTATGCTGGATGCCGTCGAGCAATCCATAGCGCATTTCTAGAATTTTCCGCTCTTTTGGGTTAAGCTCATTTAAAACTTCGCGGATTTGGTCAGAGAGAATTCGGCGAGAAGATTCCTGGTCGGGGCGTAAGATTTTATCATCTGGGATAAAGTTCTCCAGTGTTGATTTGTCGTCCTCATCCCCTACTGGTTGTTCGAGCGACACTGTTTCCTGTGAAATATTTTCAATGACATGAATTTTTTCTACTGGGATGCCCATTTCAGTAGCAATCTCTTCAGCTAGCGGTTCTCGCCCCAAGTCCTGGGAGAGTCGGCGGTGCGTCTGCTTGTATTTAGAAATTGTCTCCACCATGTGTACTGGTATACGAATGGTGCGAGACTGGTCAGCCAGAGCGCGAGTAATCGACTGGCGAATCCACCAAGTTGCGTAAGTAGAAAATTTATATCCCTTGGTCCAGTCGAATTTCTCAACTGCCTTGAACAATCCTAAATTTCCCTCCTGGATCAAATCGAGAAGGGTTAAGTTGGCGGACCTCCCTACATATTTTTTGGCGATTGAAACCACTAGGCGCAGGTTGGCGCGAGCGAGTAAATTCTTCGCTTCCAGATCTCCATGTTCAATACGCTTAGCAAGTTCTTTTTCCTCATTCCCATGAATCAGCGGATACTGCCCTATCTCCTTGAGATACATTTGAATGGAGTCATGCATCGACCCTTTATTCAGATCTTTGTCACTGGGGTCAATATCGAGATTAAGCAAATTCCCTCCTTCCAATACATCAATCCCGGCAACTCCTAGCTTCTCATAAAGTTCATCTAAAAATAAAATGTTGTTTTCAATATCGGGGAAAGTTTTCAGTATCTCGTCATAAGTGATAAATCCTCTTTTACGTCCTTTTTCTATAAGCCCAATCGAGAGATCCGCCATCCCTTGCGCTCGCTTCCCCACCTTAGACAACTTTTTTGCTCTACCTTTAGGAAGAATTTTCTTTTTAGTGATTTTTGTTTTTTTTCGCCCTTTTATTTTTTTAACTTTTTTTACTTTAAGTTTCTTTCCTTTTTTATTTATTTTTTTATTTTTTGTTTTCATGTATTTTTTTATTTATTTCTTGACACTCTTTTAAGATTTGAGACGACCTTTCTTTATCTCCTGCCTGTTCGGCTAAATTTAATTCCCGCATCTTTCCCGCTAATTCTTCTTTGAGAGATTCTTCTTTTAAATTGCGTAACAATTCTTCTACATCTTTTTTCACATTAATATCTCCTGTCTGCGCAGGCAGGCCTTCATAAAAAACTTCAGCTTCAAAAATTAAATCATCTTTGTTTTCTTTCACCTTTTCTAAAACTTCATTCCCCGCAACGTTTAAAATCTGCCCAATCTCTTTTAAAATACCGTCGGTATCAAGGATTTGTTCTTTAAGCGTCCTCTGCCAAAGGATAATGCCCAGTAGCTTGCGCAGAATGTAGTCTTTTCTAAATTTTACCACTTCATTTTTTAAGACTTGTTCCCCACCCGACTCGATGACTTCCTCCGTTTGGATGGGAATTTTTCTCAAGTCATCTTCTAGGGCACTCCCTGGGATAGATGATAAATCGCTTATTTTCTTTAAAAAATGGCTCTTTTCTATCGAGCTTTCTAACGCATCCACAAAAGGCAGTATTACGCTCTTTATTTCTCGTCCAACTTTGCGCATGTCTCCCTTTGAATCTCTAAGTACTCTCGCTAAGACAAACTCTATTATGTGCTTTGAATTTTTAATTACTTCACGCCACGCGTCTGGACCCCCGCTGATTTTATCCGAGATCAAATCTGCTGGATCAACACCCTCGGGCATTTCTGCCACTTTCACATCCATGCCTAGTGATAGTGCAATTCTACCAGCTCTGTTCGCAGCATTGAAGCCTGCGCGATCTGCATCAAACGCCAGCACAATATTGGAAGAAAGACGGCGAACAAGCCCTAAATTAGTCACAATTTTTTCTTTTGAAATTGTAGAGTCTGCTAGGGCTGTGCCGGAAGTCGCGATGGTGTTCTTATATCCCGCCTGATGCGACAAAACTAAGTCCATCTGGCCTTCAACTAAAATAGAGAAATTATTCTTGCGAATTGAGTCTTTCGCCCTATCTAGTCCGTAGAGTACGGCGGATTTGTTGAATATGGGTGTTTCGGGGGAGTTTAAATACTTTGCTCCCTTCCCATCATCTATGAATAATCTTCCAGAAAAAGCTATGATGCGCCCGCTTGAATCAGCGATAGGAAACATGATACGCCCGCGAAATCTATCATACATTGCTCTGCTCCTGTCTTCTGGTTTTTTAGCCAACCCTGCTTTTTCTATTTCCACATCAGAGAAACCCTTTGCTTTTAGATGGTCATAAAGCCTGCGCCAGTCGAGAATGGCGTATCCAATTCTAAAATCTTTGATGCTTCTCTCTTCCAACCCTCGAGTCCTTAAATATGCCAATACTTCGGCGTTTTCCTTTAAATTATTTTCGAAATATGTAGTTGCTTCCTCCATTATTCTATATAACTTTTCTTTTTCATCTTCTACCTTCGGATTATATTGCTCGAGCTTAACGCCTGCCTTCTCCGCCAGAAGTTTCAGTGCTCCTCTGAAATCAAGCCCTTCAAATTCTTCCACAAAAGTAAAGATGTCACCACCGGCCCCGCAACCAAAGCAGTAATAACTCCCTCGGCCAGGCGAAATGAAAAAGCTGGGTGTTTTTTCATTATGAAACGGGCATTTCGCCTTCAGGTTTGCCCCCGCTTTTTCTAATTTTATGTAAGAAGAGACTACTTCTTCGATTGAAAGTCTTTCTTTAATTTGTTGAACGGGAGAGTTCATAATTATTTTGTAAATTTGAAGGTGGAAATAATATCTTTTTCTAATTTTGATACCTCTAGATCTTCGCCAGTAATAATATCTATGACGTAAAAATGACCATTCTTTAAAGCAACAATCTGAAGGCCAGCAACTTCAGGAAAATTAAAACCTCCAATATATGCTTCTTCGCCACCAAGTATGGTTTTTTCTGGAGCCATTAAATTTTTTGTTAAATCTTTAAGGTTGTTTGCATTAGCACCGTCTATAGAAATAGTGTGCACATCTTTTATTGAAAGAAAATAAGAAACAGTCAAATCAACCTTTGATGACGAATCTAGGGTTTCATAATTTGTACCAATGGGATTAGTAATCATAAAACCATTCTTAGTGACTAAAGTTAGAAGTTGTGTGGGATATTTTATTTCAAACCCATATTGAGCATTTGTATACATTTCCCAATTTGAAGTATCCGTTTGTGTTGTCGGTTCAATAAATTTAAACGTGGAAAGAATTTGATTAACTTCGTTTTTGTATTTCTCGTTCGACAATATTACAAAAGGCTCTTTCGGATAATTAACACAAATATAATTATCTGCTATCCTTGGACTACTTTCTATTACAGTTACAACCTCCAGAGACTTGTGCCCTAAAAAATACGAATGAGTGATGGATTCTGGTCCTCCACTTTCGCCGAAAGTCCATTCTCCACAAGGTCTTTCGGGCCAATTGTAGTCATCAGAAACTATTCCTTTGGGGAAAAAGGTTATTTTAAATATTTCCATATTCGAAAAAGGGACACTGGAATCAGGTCTAATAAATCTTATTGATCCATCATCAGAAGGTTGGGTTCCACTTTCTCCGACATAAGGTGGGTTCTCTTGAAAATATAAATCTTCGGGATACTTAAATTCGAACCCATATAGCTCGTTCGTATAGGTTTTCCAATCCTCGGGGATCGGAGTTGAAACATCTGAAGTTTGTTGATTGTTGGGCTTCTTAGATACAGCGAAATATCCGCCGATAGCCACTAGAACAACAAGCACTCCAATTAAAACCAGACTTGCAAAACCTTTTTGATTATTTTTCATTTTGTTTTTAGACTAGTTAATAATAAGCTTATAAATTAACAATGCTTGCGACTGCTGATAATTGACATTTAGCTACCCCCTTGCTACACTTTACCCGTAAATGCTTTCCTTGTCGAAAGCTCCGAGAAACCCCCGCAAGGGGGTTTCGTTTTTATACAATCTTCCTTATTTTTGATTTTACCTCTTTTAACTCTTCGTTTTCTACTTTACCAATAATTCTCAGTAGTCTTTTTGCGTCAAAAAGTCTAACTTGTGACAAGATCGCAGTTGAACCAGAAAAGGAATTTAGTTTGTGATAATATTTTCCCTCCTTCTCTTCATTTAATGTTAAAGGAATTCCTAAAAATATATTATTGTTAAATTTTCTGACTATTAAAATGGGTCTTTCAAAACTGGAGTGCTTCCCATCTTCTTCATCCCCTATGTTTTTACCGATAGATGCAAACCATATGTCTCCTTTGTGAAAGAAAATATTTGATTTCTTGGTTGATAAATCTTTTTTTAATTTATTCCAATCATCATATTCTTTTTCCATATTTTTTGAATTTTTATTTCTCTAGCACTACCTTGTTCTTGAACCCCGTCCCAGCTGGAATTAATCGCCCGATTATGACATTTTCTTTAAGCCCGCGGAGAGAATCCACCCCGCCCTTGATGGCGTTTTCGATGAGCACGCGATTAGTATTTTGGAATGATGCGGCCGAGAGCCAGCTTTTAGTGCGAAGTGATACTTCGGTAATACCAAGCACGACGGTCTCTGCCTTAGCTTCTTTGCCATTTATTTTCTCGACTCGGGAGTTTTCTTCCATGAAAGTAACATTCTCAACAATGTCACCGATAGAGAAGTTAGTCTCACCTGCATCTTTTATTTTTCTGCGAGAAAACATCTGACGGACGATTATCTCTGTGTGTTTTCTGGAAATCGAGGCGCTTTGAAGTTCATAAACTTTATTTATTTCTGCGATGATGTATTCTTCAACCAGCTCTTTGCTTCCCAATTTAAACATTGAGGCTATGTCTGCTGATCCGTCAGTCAAAAGTTGGCCTTTCTTGATTTTTTCTCCCGCTTTTACTATCGGCATTCGGCGAAAGGCAACTATGTATTCAATTTCATTTGGCTTACCATCAAGCTTGGTATCTGATAGCACTTTCATAATTTTTTCCTTTCCATTCTTATCTTTAATTTCTATAACCTCACCATCTGTTTCAGAAATAATTGCCGGATTTTTTGGAATCCTTCTTTCGAATATTTCTTCAATACGCGGCAATCCTGTGGTTATGTCAGTACCAGCAACACCACCAGCATGGAATGTACGAAGCGTCAGCTGGGTGCCCGGCTCTCCGATGGCCTGAGCTGCGATGATACCTACGGCCTCACCCTGTTCGACAAGGTGATTCCTGCCTAAATCAAGCCCATAACACATAACGCAGAGGCCGTGAACTGTGCGGCATGTAAGCGGCGAGCGGACAAATACTTCCGTAAAACCGGCTCCTTCAATATTGTATGCTTCCTCTTTAGTGACTAGAAATCCCCTCTTGTAAGCTACTTTGCCATTCTTGTCTTTCAGATCTCCCGCTAGCACTCGTCCGCGGATATTCTTGGAAAGTGGAATTTCGATTCCAGAAATATTTTCTCTCGTAACTATTTTCCCTTCCTTGGTGCCACAATCCTCTTCTGTGATAACTATATCTTGCGCAACATCAACCAATCTTCGGGTTAAATATCCGGCCTTAGCAGTGTTGAGCGCGGTATCTGACGCACCCTTTCTAGCACCATGAGTAATGACGAAATATTCAATCGGAGAAAGACCTTCCTGATAACAGGGAATGATTGGAAACTCCAAAGTATTACCCTGGTTGTTTTGGATAAGTCCTATCATGCCTGTCATTTGTATAAGTGACGACATTGTGCCCCTGGCCTTGGAAGTAAATAAATCATAGGTAGAACCACTTTTATCAAGAGTCTTGGGCAGGATTTTCTCTAAATCCTTTTTTGTGTGCGTCCAAATTTCAATAATTTTTTGGTATTTTTCTTCCAGAGACAACAGACCCTCGCTCCATTGGGAGATTATTTCTTCTTCTAGTTTTTTACCTTGCGCTATAATCTTTGGCTTCTCGGCAGGTACGGAAACATTGTCCAGACCCCAAGTAGTGCCGGAAACTGTAGAATATTTAAAGCCAAATGCTTTAATTTTATCTAGAATTGCCGGAGTATTTTCTACACCGCCATGAATTATAAGTTCATCTAGTAGTGAGGACAACCTTTCTTGAATCATTTCGTCGTTTATATAAGAAAAGTCATTGGGTAGGATGCTGTTAAAGAGAAGCTTCCCGACGGAAGTGTCGAACATTCCTCCATTAAACTTTTTATATTTATTAGTATCTGTTGCTAGAACTTTTATTTTAGCTCGGAGAGACACTATTCCGTAGTCATAGGCAGTAATGGCAGCATTCGGGCTAGAAAAATACTTCCCTTCACCCATCTCTCCATCAACATTTTTCGTCATCCAATAAGATCCCAGCACCATATCCATGCGAGGATGCACTATTAAATCTCCATTTTGCGGTTTGAGCAGATTTTTATTCGCGGCCATTAATTCTTTCGCTTCGGATTGAGCCTCTTCAAGCAGAGGAACATACACGGCCATTTGGTCTCCGTCGAAATCAGCATTAAAAGCCTGACAAACAAGAGGGTGAACCTGAATGGCATTGCCCTCAATCAAAATAGGATTAAAAGCTTGAATACCGAGACGGTGCAGTGTAGGCGCGCGATTTAGAAGAACATATTTGCCTTCGATGACTTTCTCCAACATTGCCCAGACTTCCCCCCCGCGTTCTTCTATGAGTTTATTTGCTCCGCGGATATTGAATGCGAGTTCTGCTTGTAAAATTTTAGAAATTACAAAAGGCCTGAAAAGCTCGAGCGCCATATGTTTCGGCAATCCGCATTGATTGAGCTTGAGTTCTGGTCCGACAACGATAACAGATCGCCCTGAATAATCCACTCGTTTTCCAAGCAGATTTTGGCGGAAAAGACCCTGCTTGGATTTTAGATTGTCTGATAGAGATTTTAGAGGACGCTTTTGAGATTGGCTCATGGCCGCAGAATCATTCTGCTTGGCTATTGAATTGTCGATTAGCGCGTCTACCGCTTCTTGAATAATTCTTTTTTCATTACGCAAGATTACATCCGGAGCATTAATTTCCTTCAGTTTCTTTAAGCGATTATTTCTATTTATAACCCGGCGATAAAGATCGTTCAAATCGCTCGTTGCGTGCCTTCCGCCATCGAGCGCCACCATCGGACGAAGCACTGGCGGAATGACGGGAATAATGGTCAAAAACATCCATTCTGGCCGAATTCCGGCATAAGTCATGGCGCGGATTAAAGAAAGCCTTTTTTGCAACTTTTCTTTTTCAACCACACTTGCTTTCTCAAGCATCTTTTCGGTATGAATTTTCAACTTGTTCAAATCGAGATTTTTAAAAATGGAGTAGATAGCTTCAGCGCCAATGTTGGCCTCGAAACAAGTCCCGTATTTCAAAGAATAATGATGAAAAGATATTTCATTTAAAACTTTCCCTTCGTAAATTTCTCCAATCTCTTTTTTTGTGACAGAAAGCAAAGTTTTCAATTTTTCTCGAGTTTCATCATCAGCCACATTTTTTAATTTGGCTTTATACTCTTTATCCAGATTTTGCACGACTGTGGCTTTCTCTTCTTCGTGGACTTTGGTAATTATGTATCCAGCGAAGTATATTACCTTTTCGAGGTCGGTGACTGAAATATTAAGTAAAATACTCATCCTGGATGGTACACCACGCAAAAACCAAATGTGAGACACGGGGGTGGAGAGCTCGATATGCCCCATTCTCTCACGCCTGACGATAGATCTGGTAACTTCTACCCCGCATTTCTCGCAGATTATATCCTTGTAGCGAATTCGGCGATATTTCCCACAATAACATTCGTAATCTTTCTCCGGTCCGAATATTTTCTCATCAAAGAGGCCTCCGCGCTCAGATCTGCCGGTACGATAGTTTATCGTCTCGGGCTTGGTGACTTCTCCATAAGACCATTCTTTTATTTGAACAGGCGAAGCAAGCCTTAGCGCAATTTGATCAAATTCAGTTGTGTTTAAAGTTTTCATGTTTTTTATTTATATAAATTGCTGTGGGTGTCGATGAATAAAAATTTAATTGCTTCTCCTTGAACTTCATACACAGCTCTCAAGTCCCCTGTTATATTTATACTTCTGTATCCGAGATATTCTCCATGAAGCGGGTGATTGCTCAATTCTGGTGACAAAGGATTAGCTATGAATATTTTTAACCGTTCGTTAAACTTTGATTTAATTTTTGGGAGTAATTTTTCATACTGCTTGAGAAAACGTTTATGATAATCGATTCGCATATATGATTCATACTAGGAATTAAGACTTTTGATCATATCTTCAGCCGTATAGAAGGGTCCGATCATATTCCTTCCTTCACGCGCATCTTTAGAAAGTTTTGCAAGAAGTTTCTGTGTTTTTTTATTTAGAACTGGTTCATCAATAAAAGTCACTTGACGTTCATTAATAAACTGCTTAATATTCTGATTGATAACCGCATTCAAAGACACTCCAAGGGTATGAGCCACTTCATGGGCTTTTTCTTTTAACCTCTTATCGATTTTTATGCTTAACATTGTTTGCATGGTATTTTATTTTATATTTTTATTAATATCTAAAGTATATACTTTTGATTGATAATGTCAAGACTCATATTTTATGTATTGTTTGTTTAAAGTTTTCATATTATTTCGTAAATTTGAAAGTGGAAAAAATCTTCTGAAAAACCAAACTATTTTGAGGAAAAGTAATTCTAAATACATTTCTTTTTTTGTCTGCAAGAAAAACTACTTTTGTTCTATAGTATATTGGTAATTCATACCCCACATACTCACCATATCCGTGATCAACAATAAATTCGTAAGCCAAATTTTCATTATACTTGACTTCTTTGATGTCCGAAGTTGCATAACCCATATTTTTATTAAAATTGTAACGAGATTGCGCAATGCTTAACAAGGTTTCTTCTTGTGTCATTGGAAAACTGCTAGTCCAAATATTTATCTCTTCATTATAACCAAGTTCTTTAGTATTTGAGTCAAGATTATATTTTAATCTAGTTTGTGAATCTACCGGAATGCTTAGATTATGCTCATCATCTCTAAGTGTCACATTGCTAGTTAAATAAATGTCGGAATTAAGATCGGGATGATACAACTCGAAATCTTCAGGATACTTTATTTCATATTGATACATGTTATTTTCAAAGGTTTTCCACCTCTTTGTCTGGTCAGTTTTACTAACGACCAAAAAAACAATGATTGCAAATAACGCAACGAGTACTATACCTGCAAAACTTTTTTGATTATTTTTCATATTTTTTAATTTTCTTTATCGCCCTTTTTCTGTAAATTAACATCAAGGGCAAGACCTCGCAGATAGTTCAAGAGCACATTGAACGATGCCGGAGAATTTGGCGGTTTGATTATTTCATTTTTGATAATGGAGTCAAAGGTAGCAGAACGTCCCAATATATCATCGGACTTTACCGTAAGCATCTCACGAAGCGTATAAGCTGCGCCATATCCCTCGAGCGCCCAGACTTCCATTTCTCCGAATCTCTGTCCTCCGCCTTGAGCCTTTCCGCCAAGAGGTTGTTGAGTAATCAAGGAGTACGGTCCGATCGAGCGCATGTGGATCTTGTCCTCCACCATGTGATGGAGCTTCAGCATGTACAAATATCCGACGGCCACATCTTGCTCAAAAGCTTCTCCAGTACGTCCGTCAAAGAGCTTCAGTTTGCCGTTTTCTGGCAATCCTGCTTTTGTTAATTCTTCTTTTATTTCTTTTTGCGTTGCCCCTAAGAATGGAGGAACTATTGCCTGATAACCAAGGCTGTTGGCTGCCATCCCAAGATGCATTTCAAAGATTTGTCCTAAGTTCATACGGGAAGGAACACCAAGAGGAGAAAGTATGATATCAATCGGTGTGCCGTCCTCCGTATAGGGCATGTCTTCTTCCGGAAGAATCATCGAGATAACGCCCTTATTCCCGTGTCGTCCGGAAAGTTTGTCTCCAACTGAAATATTTCTTATTTGAGCAACTTCAATCACAATCTTTTTGATGATTCCAGCCTCGAGCGAATGTCCAAGATCACGAGAAAAGATTTTGATTCCGATAATACGCCCTCGCTTGCCGTGTTCCATGCGAAGCGAAGTGTCTTTCACATCACGTGCTTTTTCGGCAAAGATCGAGCGAAGAAGCCTCTCTTCCGGAGTAAGTTCAGTTTCACCCTTAGGGGTAATTTTACCAACCAAAATATCATTTTCTCTAACCTCTGCTCCGATACGGACAATGCCGTCTTCGTCTAAGTCTTTCAATTTGAGCTCTCCGACATTTGGTATGTCACGGGTAGTGATTTCAGGCCCAAGTTTAGTATCGCGAACTACGCAAGTAAATTCTTCAACATACACGCTTGTGAACTTGCTCCTCTTTACCAGACGTTCAGAAACAATTATCGCGTCTTCGTAAGTTGAGCCAGACCAAGACAAAAAGGCGACAAAAATATTCTGTCCTATGGAAATTTGTCCATTCATAGTGCTACTAGTATCTGCGAGCACTGCCCCCTTTTTCACTCTATCACCCACGTTCACAAGCGGTCGTTGGTGGAAGACAGCAAAGTTATTGTTTCTCATAAAATTAACGAGAGAGTATGTCTTTTCACTCTTGCCTTTTATGACTATCTTTTTCGCATCCAAATAGGAAACAACGCCCTCTTCCCCCGCGATAACCAGTCTGCCAGAATCTCTGGACGCTAGTTCTTCTATGCCAGTAGCCACTAGTGGCATTTCGGGGATGACGCAAGGGACAGCTTGTTTCTGCATGTTCGAGCCCATCAGCGCGCGGTTTGCATTATTATGCTCCAAGAAAGGAATCATGGAAGTTGCCATAGAAAAAGCTTGATTGGTGGCAACGTCGATAAAATCAACTTCGTTTGCGGGTATGGTGCCCGGCTCGGTTTTGATTCTAGCTTCAACTTTCTCCTCCGTGATCTTCCCATTTTCGTCATAAGGGATTCCGGCATGCGCAATGTTATATTTCTCTTCTTCAAGCGCGTTTAAATAGACTATCTCGTGAGTAATTTTTCCATTCTTCACTTTTATGTAGGGAGTTTCAATAATTCCAAATTCATTGATTCTAGCGTAAGTGGAAAGATGTAGAATCAGTCCGATGTTGGGCCCCTCAGGGGTATGAATCGGGCAAACTCGACCGTAGTGAGAAGGGTGCACATCACGAACCTCGAGCCCCGCACGCTCTCTGGTGAGGCCACCAGGCCCGAGCGCAGATAGGAGACGGATATGTTCAGTTTCAGCCAGAACGTTTTCCTGGTTCATAAACTGTGAAAGCTGGTTGGTAGTGAAAAATTCTTTAATTCGAGCTTGGAGCGGACGCTGATTTATGATAGCGATGGGCATCGCCGTATTGACATCAATGATGGACATTCGATCTTGAATGTTTCTTTTAATCTGCATCATGCCGGTACGCACTTTCTGCTGAAGTATTTCTCCGACAAATCGCACGCGTCTCTGTCCGAGATGGTCTATGTCATCAGCTTGGGCTCCTGGAGTATTATTCAAGGAAATAATATGCATTATGACAGTCACTAGATCCTCCTTGGAGATAGTGCGGCGCAATAGAGCTTCTTCGTCCATTGGTTTCTCAAAACGTTGGTTAAACCTGAATCGTCCCACCGGAGAAAGATCGTATCTCTCCGCGGTAAATAAAGAATTGATAAATTCTTTAGCATTGTCAGCTGTGGCCATGTCCCCATCTCGAAGACGTTTGTAGATATCAATGTAAGAATCATTTGCATTTTTGGCTGTATCCTTAGCAAGACATGCTTTTATGGCTTCTTCGGCGCCGGGGACTCCCTCGCCCTTTAGAGAGAAAGCCTTTAATATTGCTTCATCGTTTTCATAACCCATAACCCGAAGGAGGGCCGTGACTCCGAACTTTCTTTTCTTGTCTATCCTCACATAAATAGCGCCGTCAGCTTCTGATTCTATTTCAATCCAGACTCCGCGAGCTGGAATGATTTTCGCGCCGAAATACCTGTTGCCCTTGCTCTCTGACTCGGTAAAGAAAACTCCGAAGGATCTAGCGAGCTGTGGCACAATGACACGCTCCACGCCATTTATGATAAAAGTACCGTGCGAGGTCATCAGAGGAAGCTCAGACATGAAAATTTCCTGCTCTTTGACAGTGCCTAGAATTTTATTGGTCAACTTCACGCGAATCTTTAAAAGCCCTTGGTATGAGAGTTTGTTTATTTTGGTGTCATTCTCGTCTTGCTTTGATTCAGAGAGCGAGAAGGATAGAAATTCAAGCTGAAACTTTTTCCCGGAATAGTCCGAGATTGGGGAGAATTCTTTGAAAACTTCGCCAATGCCTTTTTCTACTAGCCACGAAAAGGACTTGAGTTGCGCCTCGATTAAATTGGGAAATTCTACGAGAGGCTTTTTGTACCTGGAAAAGTACTTTTTAGGAAGTTTTGATTGAGCCTGCATAAATAAAAACGCCTTTACGGCTTGTAATTACCTAATAAAAGAGATTGCATCCGATACTCAATCAATGAATCAGGGATAGCCTACTCTATTTGCACTTTTTTGTCAACTACGGCTGTGGATTGAGCGCATAAAAGTAGATTAAATTAAATAATTACATAAGATTTCTGCATATGCTAGAATCTTATGTATGCCCCCAAGTCAAGATAAGTGAAAATGTTTTTTAATTTTTTCATCTCTTAAAATACTTTCCACAGACAAAACTTCTACATACTTACCTACCCCAAAAAAATCAGCAATAAAAATTATTTCATCTTCGCATGGATATGGATAAATCCACGCAGATTTCTGAAACTGGAAAAAATTTAACTTTTTAAGATGGTATCGAAGAGCTTCTCTTCCTTTAGTAAATCTCATAGGAATATCAAACATAACCAACCTCCATTTTCCATCCCATTTTTTCTGTGTTTTAATTTCAATAAGCTCAATATCAAAAGCTCTTAATCGGGTTTTACCTTTTGTGGTAATTTTTACTATTGTTTTTCCATCCCTATCAACAATATACTCTATAAGCTTTTGCCGTTTAACACTATTAATTGCACTTCTGATTTGACTTTCGGAATATTTTCTAGAACCTTTAAACATTTTGAAAACCTGTACGACGTTACCTATAGCTCCTGCCCCCACCACAAGCACAGGTAGTGAAGCAAGCGCAAGTACACAAAGTGCAACTGTGGCAATCTTGGCCTCTTTGGTGTCGGAACTTAAAAAATCTTTCAACCTTTGCCCATATCCCCCTTTTTCCATATGTGTAAGATTATAGCATATGCGGATTTCTTATTCTTATCCGCAACAACTAAACTACTTTTTCTCCACAGTTTTTTGTCAAATCTAGGCTGGGGATTTATATCTCCTTTTCTATCAAGCTTTCCCTAAACAACTGGAAAATTCCCTCATTTGCTTATTATACCAAAAAAGATCTAGCCTCATCCCCCCTTCTTCCACTCATCTATCTTTTTATGATTTCCAGAAAGCAAAACTTTCGGTACTTTGTAATTTTTACCTTTGTATTTGAGAACTTCTGGGCGAGTGTAGACTTCGCTCGTAGAAACTCTTTCTTCTTCTAGTGATTCGTATTTTCCTAAAACTCCGGGAATCTGGCGAGAAATTGAATCAATCAAAACCATCGCTGGAAGCTCTCCGCCGGTCAGCACATAGTCTCCTATCGAGACCTCCTCAGCACGTAGTATTTTTTGCACTCTCGCATCAATACCTTCATATCTTCCAGATATTAAAATTATATCTGTGAATTTTTTTGCCGCCCCTTTGGCATATCCTGTGGTGAATTTTTTCCCAGAAGTAGAAAATAAAATAATCTTTGCCTTTTTACCAAGGGGAACCCTTGGTATTTTACTTGGTATTTTAATCTTTGAGAAAGCTTTTAAAAATAATTCAGGCCGGAGCACCATTCCAGGCCCACCGCCATACGGCCGCGCATCTACTCGCTTCTTCGGCTCGCAGAAATCCATTGGGTTGTAAAACTTGATAGAAATCTTTTTATCCTTTATCGCCCGCCCAATAATAGACCCCTTCAAATAAGAGTCAAACATTTCTGGAAAAATTGTAATTATATGGAATTGCATAAATAATTCAAAAAGCAAAATATAATTTTTGAAGGGGTTTGGCAAGCGACGGCGAGCCAACTTCAGGATTTTTTAAGCTTCAAAAAATCCGTACCGAAAAAAATTGATATTTTGCTTTTTGAATTAGATTCCCCTCAAGTCTTCCATCGCCTGATCCACTGTTTTAAGTGGGTTCTGAGTAGGCGAAGATTCTGATCTCTCGGGTCTCATGCTCCCTTCTGGTTCATTTATCTTCAAATTCACCCGAGCATTATTTTTCATTCCAATAATCCGGAGTAGAGTGCGGATAGCCTTGGCGGTGTTGCCCATTCTCCCGATAATCTTGCCCATATCAGCAGGGTTTACGGTGAGAGTTATAAGGACACCCATTTCGTCGACAGTGCGATCAATCTTCACATCATTCGGATTGTCAACGAGAGCCTTCACTACATACTCCAGAAATACCTTGTCAGCGTCTTGCATATTTTTAATAAATTAATCCTTGTAATCGTGCAGTGGTACGACAATACTGCTTGCTGTAAGTATACTTCACCCCGCCATGGCGGGGCAAGTTATTTTTTAGCTTTCAATTCCTTCCTCTTTTGCGTTGGTTTCTTCTTGGGAAGCACGTTGATTTTCTTGCCTTCTATCACCCCATCGTGCACTAAGAAATTGTGCATGGTGTCTGAACACTTCGCACCTTTGCTTGTCCAATATTTTATTTTTTCATTTTCGAGTTTCTTCTCGCCAGCCTTTGGGTTGTAAGTGCCAAGAATTTCCAGAAACTTTCCGCTCTTGGTGCTGTTCTTGGAATCAGTCAAAACAACCCGGAAACTCGGGTCATTCTTTCTGCCTATTCTCTGCAGTCTTATTTTTAACATTGCTAAAAGAGTGTAACATAAATTTTATAAATTGCAATTGGAACTAAAAAAGGCGCCTCCAGAACCTTTTTTAGTCTGACTGCGCCCTTGGTTTCGACAAAATGTTTAGGAGTCATCGAATCTCCTTGGACGTGGCTAGTGCCCGGTGTAGAACGTAACGTTCGCGTTGCCGTAACTGTCGGTTCCAGTCACGCGCACCATGCCGGGTTGGGGTTGATAGTGACCGTAGCCGTTATACCCGTAGCCACTACCCCAGCCTCCGCCGTATCCCCAGCCACCATAGATAGCCGGCGGCTTTGGCCAGTTGTTCTTCGTGGCGTCGGCCGTTTCGTTAGCGACTTTCTCCGACCGCTTTGCCTCACGCTCGGCGAGTTCGCGACAGGTTTTCTCCTTTCCCGTTGCCGCCATGCAACGGATGAAGGAGTCAACAGTGACGTTCGTCGGGGTCGCCACTTCAGCCAGTTTGGTCGCTGCCTTTTCTGCCGGTTTCTGCGCCATCGCGACCGCCGCCAACAGAACTGCCAGAACGATGAGTTTCTTCATGGAACTATCCTCGTTTCTGCCCCTTTATGGCGGGGCAAACCTATTTGAATTTTGAAGAGCTTACTACCTTTACAGTATAGCACATTTGGGGTATATTGTCAAGTAAAAAGCCCTTATAATATAAGGTTCATTTGTGCTATATTGGTTAAGTGCAAATGAAAAAACCATCAAACAAATTACAGGGTATTATATCTATTTCCTCTAAGGGCACGGGGTATGTGGCTATCGGAGAAGAGAAGAATAAAGGGCAGGATCCAGAAATAGACTTCAAGCACCTGAACACTGCCCTCCATGGCGACATGGTGGAGATAATTCTTCATCCGAAGGGCAGAGAGCGGCAGACTGCTGAAGTTTCAAAAATAATTTCTAGAGCCAAGATGAGCTTCACTGGAGTTTTGGAGCAAGAGCATAAAATGTTTTTTCTGAAACCGGACGATACGAAAATGTACACCGACATTTTAATTCCAGAAAAAATGCTCCATGGAGCAAAAGCTGGTCAGAAAGTTTTCGTCGAAATAATTTCTTGGCAAGACCCCCGCAAAGCACCGGAGGGCAAGGTGGTAAAAGTTTTGGGCCGCCCTGGAGACAACAACGTAGAAATGCACGCCATAGCGATAGAGAAAGGTTTCGACGCAGAACTTCCGGATAAAGTAGAACTGGAGGCGAAGAAAATAAAACAGAGTGGCATTGGAGAAAAAGATTATGTAGGGCGCCGCGACTTCAGAGGAGTCCTTACCTTCACCATTGACCCCTCTGATGCAAAAGATTTCGACGATGCAATATCATTCCGAGTCCTCTCCTCCTTAAATAAGGAGGGGGTTGGGGGTGGTAATGCAAAGAATCACCACCCCGCCTATGGCACCCCTCCTCAAAAAGGGGGTGAGGTCTACGAGATAGGCATCCATATCGCCGACGTGTCGCACTATGTGAAGGTAGGAAGCGAGCTCGACCAAGAGGCGCGGGAGCGCGGAACATCAGTCTACCTAGTGGACAGGACGATACCCATGTTACCGGAAATACTTTCAAATGATCTGTGCTCTCTGGTCCCCCACAAAGACAGGCTCACCATGAGCGCAGTTTTTGTTATAGATAAAAATGCTAGAGTCGTGAATGAATGGTACGGTCGCACGGTTATACATTCTAAAAAAAGATTCACTTACGAAGAAGCAGGAGAATCAATTAAAAAACCGAGTGCGCTATTCCATAAAGAATTATCTATTCTAAATAATCTAGCAAAGAAATTAACCAAGGAGAGGTTTAGGGAGGGCGCCATATCGCTCGACCAGGAGGAAGTCAAATTCGTACTGAATAAAAACGGCACGCCGCTCAAAGTAATCAAAAAGGAGCGAGGCGATTCAAACAGACTGATTGAAGAGTTTATGCTTTTAGCGAATAAAAAAGTGGCTAGGGTCCTCTCGCCAAAAGACAAAAGTAATAAAGAGGGGGTATCTATCTATCGCGTGCATGATCTGCCCAGCAAGGAAAAGATGATTGACTTGGCGTTTTTCTTGCGAAGTTTGGGGCATAAGGTGTCTCTGCGAGAAGGTATAATTCCTACGTATGAAATAAATAAATTATTGGAGAGTTTGGCTGGGAAGAATGAAGCCGATACAGTGCATCGAGCCGTAATCAGGTCTATGGCAAAGGCAATTTATTCTACGAAAAATATCGGGCACTATGGGCTCGCCTTTGCGTACTACACCCATTTCACTTCTCCGATCAGGCGCTATCCAGACATCATGGTGCATAGATTGCTTGCAAACTTTTTAGCTGGCAAAAAGATAGGTAGGGAAAAATTGCACGAGTATGAAAAAATAGCTAGGATTTCTTCTGAACAAGAGAAGCGCGCGACAGACGCGGAAAGAGCTTCGATAAAATATAAACAAGTAGAATACATGTCTCTCCGGAAGGGAGAAAAATTCGAAGGAATCATCAGTGGGATAACCGAGTGGGGCTTGTATGTGGAAGAAATTGAGACAAAATGCGAGGGGATGGTGCGGGTAAAAGATATGACCGATGACTTTTATGTATTTAATGAAAAGAAGCTGGAAATGGTCGGACAAAAAAAGAAAAAGAAGTATCGATTCGGCGATCGAGTTCTAATAAAAGTCAAAGGGGTTGATTTAGAACGAAAAACAATAGATTATATTTTAATATAATGGAGGATTTAAAAGGAAAAAACTTTTCAAAAATAAAAGCATTCGGCTGGACGATTGTCTCTGTAACTTTGGGTATATCGCTCGCGTCTATTGCTTTGTCATTTTTTGAGAATAATATAGATAAAATTTCAAACGAAGGAGGCAGGGCCTTGGCTGTGGAATCTATAATAAAGAATGAAAAACCTAAATATTTTTATATTAACCAAAATTCCTACGTAGAACCCAAGGTCTCGGCAAAAGCTTACTTGGTTGGCGATTTAAATACCGGTGAAGTAATCTTGGCAAAGAATCAAGACCAGAAACTGCCAATCGCTTCAGTATCGAAGCTAATGACCGCGTATGTGGCAAAAGAAATAGTAAAAGGAGACGAAGAAGCCAAAGCCAGCCAGAGAGCGCTCTTGACCTATGGGGGTAATGGAGGGTTCCGCGTTGGAGAAAAAATAAAAATATCTGATCTTCTCTATCCCCTGCTTTTGGAGTCTAGCAATGACGCGGCAGAGATAATCGCGGAATATTTCGAACGGGACAGTTTCATCAGAAAGATGAACCAGGAAGCGGAAAATTTGAATATGTCTTCGACTTTTTTCGAAGACCCAAGTGGGCTCTCCGAAAACAATCAATCCACCCCGGCAGACTTATTTAAATTCACCGGATTTATAAAACAAGCAACGCCAGAACTGCTCCAAATCACCACCAAAAGAAATTATTCCACCAAGAAACACAGCTGGCCAAGCACCAACCAATTTTTGCATGATTCCGGATATATGGGCGGTAAAAGCGGCTACACCGACCCTGCCCTGCAAACTGTCGTTTCTCTTTTCTCCTTGCCCCTTTCAGAATCAAGCACCAGACCTATCGGGATAGTGCTCCTTCGTAGTTTGGACCGGCGCAAGGATGTGGAAACTATTCTGAAATATTTGAAAAAAAATGTGTATTACGGAGGAGAGGCGGACGCGAGCACCGACTGGGTGAGAGAGAAGGTCGGGGCGCCCGACATTCGAGAGCCAGATTATGTGACGATGACTTTCGGGGGTGATATAATGCTCGACCGCGGAGTGAAAAATTCAGTGATAAAAAATTTCAACAATGACTACTCTGCGCTCTTTGGCGAGCTAGAGATGCTGAAAGATTCAGACATCGTTTTTGCAAACCTAGAGGGCACAGCATCGGACGTGGGTACTGACATGCACAATTTATATTCTTTCCATATGGACCCGGCTGTCATCCCCGCTCTTTCTGGCGCGGGAATAAATATCTTATCGGTTGCCAACAATCATATGGGGGACTGGGGACGCGCTTCATATGAAGATACTCTCTCTCGTTTACGGGAAAATGAAATATTCTATACAGGAGGAGGAATAAATAGAGAAGAAGCCGAACGGCCGACCATTATTGAAAAATACGGAATGAAAATAGGATTCTTGGGGTTCTCGGACGTAGGTCCGAACTTCATGAAAGCGGGTGAAGACCAGGCAGGATTACTCCTCGCCAGCAATCCACGCTTCGAAGAAATAATAAAAAATGCTTCTTCAAAGGTGGACTATTTAGTGATTTCATTCCATTTCGGTGAAGAGTATCAGGCAAAGCATAATACGCGACAGGAAGAATTAGCGCACAAAGCTGTGGACAACGGAGCGAAACTCATCATCGGAAGTCATCCCCATGTAGTGGAAGACACTGAAGTTTATATCCCAAAAGATTGCACTCAAAGTTCGTGCGTAGGCTATATCGCCTATTCACTAGGGAACTTTATCTTCGACCAAACATTTAGATCTGACACCATGCAAGGCATGCTCCTCAATGTCAGGCTCAGCAATAATGGACAAATGACGGTGAGAAAAGATACGGTAAAATTAAATTCCGCTTTCCAGCCGAATCAGATAATCAAAGGCAAAGAGGAGAAAATAAATTTTCAGGAGCATACGGAGGCGAGCATACGGAGGCGTTGCCTCCGTAGTTTCGTAGTTTGCAAGCCTTAAGCGTTTACAGGCAAAGCTACCTCTTCTATATAACTTTCGCAAATTGGAGTAATATGTTCAGAGATCATTGTTGCCCATTCTTCGCTAGAGTATTTTGATTGGATCATTTTGAAAAGATCATCAATTTTTTTATCTTCCATCATCTTTGAAGCTTGCTCAGTCTCAGTTGTATTTAATTTTTCCTTTGAAACACCAATGAGTGTAAGGATAACCACCGCTGAAAAATCCAGATACATTTGATTTATCCCATCTTCGCTCAATCCTCGTTTTTCAAATATTTTTTTAAAAAAATCTTTCATAATATTTTTAATATTCAGTCTTTTGATGTAAAATGTTCGACCCTCTCGCGCATTAACCAACTTTTTCTAATTTTTCTTCTCGTTCAAATTTTTCTCTATATGATATCTTTAGTGAAACTAAACGAAGGAACTCTCTTGCTGCTTCCGGATCTTCGTCAAACCTTTCCATCACAGCACTCACGGATCGATCAACAACCGATTCATCAAAATTTTCTAACTGGTCCGGTCTGGTCCGGCTAACTTCCTTTCTGGCATCTTTAGTTTCATAATCAGTTCCTTCCTTCTTTACAATCTCCCATCTAACACTATTTACAATACCTTTTACTCTTTTCGGTTCTTTCTCGTATCTGTTATTCATTTTTTGAGCCTCTCTACGGTCTTCTTCTTCCCTAATTTCTTCTTTTTTTTCTGGAGAAACCCCCTTCTTTATGCCAAAACGCATCGCATAATTTGTGCCAACCACAAGAGCCCCTGCTCCAACATAAGCCAGAGATTGTTCGAAATTTCCTTTTACTGCACTTTCGGCAGACTTTAACAATAAAAGAAAATTTGCCCAGCCGCTAGCTTTCATAATTGCTGTTCCGCCGTACATAAGAGCTTTGTCCTTAACTCCTTTAAGCCACTTTATATGTCTAGATCTTATCTGCTCGGCAGTTTCAACACTCGCTGTTTGTTCTTTTTTGATTATCGGTTGTGGAGACCATTTTTCCATACAGCTTATAATACCCCCCCCCACAACCATGTCAATCCAAATGTGGATAACTCAACACCCCTCTGTTGTTTTTGCCTCTGTGCGACTACGGAGGCGCGACTACGGAGGCGTTGCCTCTGTTTATGGTTCGTGCTATATTATGGACATGGCTTTAAGAAAACAATCTTTCGCTGTGGATGAATATTATCATTTATATAATCGTGGTACTGAAAAAAGGAAAATTTTTTTAGAAAAAAGAGATTATGAACATTTTTTGTTTTTAATGTATGTCTGTAATACTACAAAAAGTATCGAATTGAGAAATATTGGCAAAACTTTTGATCGCGAAGAAACTATAATTGATATTGGTGCATATTGTTTAATGCCTAATCATTTTCATGTCCTTGTTCGTGAAAAAGTAAAAAATGGAATTTCTAAATATATGCTTAAACTAATGACTGGATATTCGATGTATTTTAATAAAAAATACAAACGAACTGGGAAATTATATGAGGGTGTATTTAAATCAATCCATGCGAATAAGGACACATATCTAAAATATCTTTATTCGTATATTCATCTGAATCCAGCAAAATTGATAGATAAAAATTGGAAGGAAAATAAACACAGAAACATCAAAAATTTACTAAAATATGTTTTTTCTTATAAATACTCAAGTCTAAAAGAATATATAAGCTTAAAATTTAAAATCGTAAATCCAATACCATTTCCAACTTATTTCAAAAGACCAAATGGTCATAAAGAAGAACTTTTTGAGTGGCTTAGTTTAGGTGAGTGAGTTAATACGGAAAATTACGGAGGCATTGCCTCTGTATATGCCTCTGTATATTTATACCCTGCTTTTTTAAGTAAACTTTCTAGCAACTGAATTGGCAGACCGATGATGCCATTGTGATTTCCTTCAATTCTTTCCACATATTGTTTCATGAGTTGAATACTAAACCCTCCTGCTCGAGAGAGCATATCACCTTCTCTAATAAGAAATTCTATAAAATCATCGGAAAATGGTTTAAAGAAAACTTTAGATTTATCAACACCATCATGCCTCTCCCCCGTTTGGGTGTTCACCACCACGACAGCGCATACTGCCTCTGGAACCAGCCCTCCACTGTATCTTTTCAGAAGTTGTCTGGCTCCCTCCTCTGATTCTGGTTTTTCATAAAGTTTCCCTTCGCACACAACAATAACATCAGAAGTAATTATTATCGATGCTTCTTCAACTTTTCCGATGAGAGCATCGGCTTTTCTGTGGGCGAGAACAAGCGGTCTTTCATATAGATCATCTGTCTTAATATTTTTCTCATCAACATTCGGACTCATAACGTCAAAAACATATCCTGCTTTTTCGAGAAGTTCTTTTCTGTATTTAGAAGATGAACCTAGAATTAATTTCATGGAGAATAATTATGGACTAAAAATGTTCAGGATTTTCTAGGTGCATGAGTGCCATCATAATAGCTGCCTTGTTGTATTCAGTTCTGTTCATGCGACCTTTGGTGAAAACACCTACAAAGCCCTCGTGTTCTCCTATTTTTTCATGATGAGTAAGTCCAGCTACTCGCATTGCTTGACTACCATCCATCCCTCTCTCGAGAATTTCTTTAAGAACTTTTTTGGGCCACTCAAATGCTGAAGTGGTACCCATATGAATTTGACTGCCATCAAAAATGGCACAAACACCAATTTCCATATAGCCTGATTTTGTTTGAGGGACTTTCATTAATCCACTTTCAATGCCAAAACCATAATCATGGCCGATATATGCTTGTTTAGCACGATTAACTGCTCCAGAAACAATTTCTTCGAGATTTTTTGGGTGGCCAAATTCTTCCTTCTTTACATCCACGCCAAGAACTTCTGTATTATCAAACATCGGATAGTCTTTGAGCAAATCTCTGACTGCGTCAACTTTTGTTTTATTTTTTGAACCTACTCCAACTTTCATAAAATGATTATAACAAATTAGGGAAAAATTCTTTAACACAAAAACGAAAAGCGTCTCCGAACAATTCTGGAGTTTCTTTCAAGCCATTTCTCAATTCTTCTTCGGTGAAATATTTATGGCTTTCATCTTCATGGCTCAATACTGGCTCTTGGTCTGAGAAAATTTTATACATTACGAAAAAATGATTTTCCTGCCGTCCTATTATGAAACGATTGAATATTTTTCTGCCCACAAATTCAAACTTATAATCATCCTCAAAACCAACCTCTTCCTTGGTTTCTCTTCTAAGCGCGTCTACCTCTGCTTCTCCCGCACTGACATGCCCACCAATCGGAGATTGGTGCTGTCCTGCATCCTGTCTCCCCCTTACTGGTTTTAATAATAGCCATCTTTCTTTAGAATCAATCACTTGGCTAATAACCGTTTTATGCAAAAGCCCTTTTTCATGCGCTTCTTTTTTTGAAACAATTTCAATAAAGTTCCCATTTTCATCGACGATATCCACTAATTCATCTTGTGACATATGAAATATATTAACATATTACTTTTTAATTACCCAATACGTAAGAAATCCGCATATGCGAAAATCTTACACATCAATTTACTTCGCAATCTGGGTTGCTTCTTCAAATTTAATGGAGAGGAGTTTGGAGGCGCCGTTACTGCCCACTGTTACGCCATAGAGTATGTCGGCGCGGGACATCGTTTCGCGATTGTGGGTAACGACGATAAGCTGGGAATGTTTTGAAAGTTTCTCTAGCATGTCTCCGTATTTGCGTGAATTCGCCTCATCGAGTGCAGCGTCTGTCTCGTCGAGCACTAAGAAGGGCGGCGGGTTAACCTGTGACATGGCAAAGAGTAGCGCGATGGATGTGAGCGACCTCTCTCCGCCCGAGAGCGCATGAAGTTCTTTGACCTTTTTGTGCGGAAGTGAAACATTAATTTCTATCCCTTGCTCGGGGGCGGTCTCTTCTTCATTTTCTATTTCCACTTCCTCTTCGTCTAAATCAGATGGAGCGTTTCTCTTCCTCTTATTTTCCACAACAATCTTCAGGGACCCGTGTCCCCCGCCAAACATTAGGGTAAAAAATTCTTGAAACTCCACATTTATTTTCTTGATGCCTTCTTGGAATTCCATGTCAATCTTTTCTTTTAAATCCAATATAAGCTTCTGTAGCAAATCAATGCTTTTAGTTAAATCCTCCATCTCTTTCGCCAAAAACCCGTCTCTCTCTGAAACTTCTTTAAATTCTTTCATAACTTCCGCTCCACTGCCGAGGCCTGCATCCTCTAGTTTTATTTTTAACCGTTCAATCTTTTTCCTCAATTCTTCCTGAACACTCTCTTCGCCCCCATTTTCTATCTTGTGATTTTTATATGACAAAATTTCTTCCCCCACAAGCGCAATGCCCTCTTTTATCTCTCGTTCAAAAGCTTCATTTCTGCTTCGTAAATTTCCTTCTTTAATGTTTATGAGTTCTAGCTGGGAAGTTAGTTCTTGGTGCTTAACTTTCCAAGTAAATTTCTCTCGTTCAAGATCACGCAGAGTTTCCATTTCTTTATCAATCGCTTGTTTTAAGCTTTCTGCCGATTCTGCTCCCCTCACCTCTTCCACTTCTAGATTTTTCATCCCGGCGACAACTTCCTGTTGTGAGTTTTTTAATTCTTCTAATTCCTTCTCTCCCTGTTGTCGCTTTTCTATTTGCTCCGGGTGCATCTCTTTGATTTCATTACCACAAAGCGGACATCTGCCAGAAAGTTTTACCTTATTTTCTTTTGATTCTAGCATCCCCTCTATTCGTCCGAGTTTTCTTTCCATTTCATTTTTGAGCGCGCGAATTTCGTTGATCTTTTTCTCAATAGCTCGAAGCTCTTCTATTTTTCGATTGCCTCCCCTAGAATTTTCATCTTCAGTGAGAGAAATTTTTTTGGCAACACTGGCAAGCTCGACAGAAATTTTATTTTTCTCTTTTGTTAAATTAGACTTTTCTTTTTCTAGGTAAACACTTTCTTTCTTCAAATATTCACGATAAAGCCCTGCGAGCTCTGCCTGCATTTCCTTGGCCTTTTCAAATTTCTCTACTTGTTTCTTAAGAAAATTAAGATGCGGAGCATTCTCTCGGCGAAGCATCGTCACCTCTTTCATATTTTCTTCTGTGCGTTCGAGCTTCCTTTCAGATTCTTTTATCTTGTATTGATAAATTTTGAGCCCCAATGCGTCTTCCACCATCTCGCGTCTTTCTTTCATATTTGCATTCAAAATTCTGTCCGCCTCGCCCTGCGAAATGATGTGGTGCCCAGAAGAGCCAATGTTGACTGAAGCCAGGAGATTGTGAATATCTTTCAGCCTGACTTCTCCCCCATTTAAACTATATTTATTGAGTCCATCTGGAAAAACCTCGCGAGAAATGCTGATGGTGTCGTAATTCAAGTTTACATTTTCTCCTTCACTATTTGAAAGTTTGAAAACTTTGTCAGAATTATTGAAATAAATTTTAACTATTGCATGGTTTCCCTTGGGCAAACTCTTTGATCCCTTGAAAATTAAATCCGAGCCAGTTTTGCCCCGCATCGACTTCATCGACTGCTCACCTAGGACATAGCGTATTGCCTCTACTACATTTGATTTCCCGGAGCCATTTGGCCCCACAATAGAAACTATGGGATTATTGAACTCTAAAAGACTTTTCTGGTGGAAAGATTTAAAGCCGTTTATTTCCAGGGTTTTCAGTCGCATGGTGAAAAGTATACCCTAATCCATCCAATTTTTCACCTTTAATGCAGATTCTGCGGCCTTTTGTTCCGCCTCCTGCTTTGATTTGCCCTTGCCTTCAGCAATCAAATTGGGTCCGAAATAAATGCCGACGGTAAAATGCTTATCATGGTCGGGTCCCGACTCGTTCAATACTTTATAGGCGGGCGTAACATTCACAAATTCTTGCGCCTTTTCTTGTACTAGAGACTTTGCATCACGCCAGAGCTTTTTATTCACTATTTCGGTCGTTTTGGGCAGAAGTGTTTGATGCACAAATTTATCTACTGCATCATAGCCCTGATCTAGATATAAAGCTCCGATGTATGCTTCATAAGTATTTGCTAAAATATATTGCCTCGCCTTGCCATTATCCTTTGCCTCACCTTTAGACAAAAGCAAATAATCATTCATCCCGATGTTCAGAGCTGTTTCAGAGATAATAACGGCATTAACGAGCGACGAACGCACTGCGGTTAATTCTCCCTCCGTATAACTCGGATATTTTTTATAAAGAAAATCTGTAACGATTAATTCGAGCACAGCATCACCCAAGAATTCTAGTCGTTCATTATGGGAAAGAGAAGTTGCCGGATTTTCATTGATATAAGAACGATGCGTGAAAGCTTGCCGGAGCAATTCTTTATTTTTGAAAACTATTTTTGTCTTTTTCTCAAAATCTGAAAAATTAATCATATCTTTGCTTTTTATCTTATAAAATTACGAACCTTTTCTACTCATCATTTTTTACTTAAAATTTCAACCGCTTTGCTAATCAATGGAATGATATCGTTGTAAATACGAAGGTCTGGCAATTCCCGCAAATGAAACCATTTGGCTCCGTCTAAGCCCCCGGACTTTTCAAGCATCAACTCTCTGTAATCGCTCTTAGCTAAAAAATACGCGACTTTCTTCAGACTTTTCCCTTTTTCTGGGTGTGTCGCCACATATTCATTCTCTCCGAGCTTTTTTTCTATTCTGATATCAAGTCCAATTTCTTCTTTTATTTTTCTCTTAGTGCCCTCTTCTATATTCTCATTAACGTCAACTTTCCCTTTTGAAAGAGTCCAATAACCGAAAACATCATGCACCAATGCAAATAAAATATCTTCTCCCTCTATGGTGTATACCAAAGCGCCACCTAAGTTCTCAACTGGCAATTTAGTAATATCGAGCGGTTCTCTTTTTGCCACAGAATCTTTTCTTTTACTCACTTGTTCCTTGCCAGGCTCGCCAATTTCCTTGTAGACTGCGCCCAGCACGCCATTGATAAACTTGCCAGAGTTCTCTCCGCCGAAAGTTTTCGCCAATTCTATGGCTTCGTTGATTGCCACTTTTGGAGGCACTTGCGCTCTATCGCTGAAAAGAAGCTCCGTTAAGCCGATCCTCAAAATATTCCTGTCCACAACAGATATTTTGTCTATCGGCCAGTCTGGCGCAGCCTTTTCTATTATTTCATCTATGACTTTATGCTTCGCTAATATTGCCTCTATCAGCGAGGACACAAAGTTATCATCTTCCAGCCCAGGAGCAAATTCTTTTAAGTTTCTATTCAATATTTCCTGAATCTTGTCATTCTTAGAATTTTCATCTTTCTCTGAAGCAGGCAGGAAATCCCATTCAAAAAGAGTCTGAAGTACTATTGATCTTGAAAGGTGCCTATTTGCCATAAAATCATGAACAATTTATCAACACACCTCACCCCCGTCCCCTCTCCTTGTCAAGGAGAGGGGTGCCCAGAGACTTTCTGGGCGGGGTGAGGTTTTATTTTGCTTCAGCCGCTTTCGCTTTCTCTTTTTTCTGTTTCTTTTCCGCTTTTTTGACTAAATCTAAAACTTTTTTGCCTCGGTAAAATCCGCAAGATACACAAACTATGTGGCGTCTTTTCAAAGCCCCGCAATTTTCGCACTTACTAAAACTCGTACTCTCCAGAGCGTGGTGAGATCGTCTGTTTTTCGTATGCGATTTTGTATGCCTCATTCGGACTACCATAATGAGAACATACTAGCACATTATGAACGAAAAGCAATTTGATTTGACATATCTCTCTTTATATGTTAGTTTTTTAGCCGAGGAGTGCTCCCATGAAAATTCTGCAGTCCGGAGAGATCCGGCATAAGGGTTCGAAACAAGTTTTCTACTGGCAGTTGGTGGAGGAAGATGGACTGCCGACGAAGACCGAAGGGATGGACCACCCCTTCTGCCGGGAAATAGTGGAACCGCCCCCAACCATCACTGTCCGCCACCCGGACGAAATAGTTGATAAGTAGGAGAGCATAGTGTGCCATCCTACATTACACACCCGCCCGGGTGGGAGAGACTCGTTCTCGCCGCCGGACGGGTTTTCTCTTTGCGGATTGAAAAATTTTTTGAAAAATAAAAAAATATGCTATGATGAATAATATGAAAAATGAAATGGATGAAAATGACCATAGGGTTATAGGCAAGGAGCTCGACCTCTTTACATTTTCCGAGCTTGTTGGACCTGGTCTTCCGCTATGGACACCTAGGGGTACTATTTTACGAGAAGAACTAGATAAGTTCGTTTGGCAACTTAGAACAAAGCATGGATACGAAAAAGTAACGATACCGCATATTACGAAGCGTGAATTATACGAGATCTCGGGACATTGGGATAAATTTTCTGATGATCTATTTTGCATCACATCCCGCGAAGGAAAAGAATATGCTTTAAAACCGATGAGTTGCCCTCACCACACACAGATTTTTTCACGCAAACAACATTCATACAGAGAAATGCCACAGCGATATGCAGAAACTACTATGGTTTATCGTGATGAGCAATCTGGAGAACTCGCGGGCCTGACTCGCGTGTTGTCTATTACACAAGATGATGCTCATGTTTTTTGCAGGCACACTCAAGTCAAAGAAGAATTTTTTAAAATATGGGATATTGTGGATGATTTTTATCAAGCTTTTGGATTTGAATTGAGCGCGCGCCTTTCATTTCGTGATCCAGGGAATCAAGAAAAATATTTGGGTACTACAGAAATTTGGGATGAAGCGGAAAACATTCTTCGAAAAATTGCGGAAGAACGCAAAGATAATTATTTCGAGGGGCCTGGTGAAGCTGCGCTGTATGGTCCGAAATTGGATTTCATGGCTAAAAATTCTGCCGGACGAGAAATGCAAGTAGCCACTATTCAACTGGACATGAATTTACCAGAAAGATTTGATTTAACTTGTATAAACGAAAAGGGAGAGAAAGAAAGAATCGTGATGATCCATGCGGCAATCATGGGATCAATCGAAAGATTTTTGGCTGTTTTAATCGAGCACTATGCTGGCGCCTTCCCTCTCTGGCTCTCACCAGTGCAAGTCAAAGTCATTCCCGTGCGCACCAATCACAACGAATACGCAAAAAAGGTTTTTGAATTATTGAAGGAAAATAATATCCGTGCAGAACTGGATGATGCAGACGAAAACTTGGGCTCAAAAGTCCGCGATGCAAAGACAAATAAAATTCCCTATTGGATAGTGGTAGGCGACAAAGAAATAAAAGCCGACAAAATCACTCTCGAATCCCGCCTGCCTGCGCAGGCAGGCGACTCTGGTCAACTCGGCCAAATGTCAAAAGAGGAATTAGTGAAGAAACTTTCAGAAGATATAAAGAATAAGAAATAAACCCAACTAGTTTCTCAAGATCTATGTTTAAAGAACAACAGCCACCAACAAACCCAAACGAACAATTCAGTCAGTTAATGAACCTACTCGCTGATAGACCCGACTTAAAACAAAAAATGGTTCCTGATATTCTTTTAATTCAAGAATTAGCGCCAGAACTAGAGAGAAAAGTTTTACAGATAGCAAGTGGCTTTTACGGAAAGATAAACTGTAATGGGACATCAGTCTATTTAATAGGATTGACAGAAAAACCTATGAGGGTAAGCCCGATTAAAGAAATGATCGAATACTTAAAATCGATGACGCGAAATAAAGAATTGTTACCAGGAAGTTTGGTCTGCTATACCGCCCATCCAGGTCTTGGAGAAGTATATGTACCTCATTCCGGAATTTTATTTTTATCAAAAAGTGGTGAACAATTAGTGCTTCATAAACCTAGTTACGAAGATCCTCTAAAAATTGAACCCATCGAAAAAGCATTTGACTTAAAAAATGTAAGAGGTGCTGGAGAATTGGAATCTTATTCTTTAAAATAATTAGTGGCTGGAAGTTAAGCCATGTGTTTACTGTACTAACGACCGTTAGTTAAGTAAACATTATATAAATTAAAATATCAAAAATTTTCCATCTTTTTTAATGTACCCGTTTTCCCTATTTCAAAGATTTCAACAAATTCTATTATTTTCAAAAGTTCTAAATCTAAGATAAATTCGTGAGGAATTTTAACTTTTCCAATCCAAACGCTTTTGTGAACCATTCCAAACTGAAGATTTTTAACAACCTCCCTAAGCCAATTGCGCTTTCGGCGAAGTTTTTCCGGAATATCAAAACTTATGATAACTAAACCTCTCTGATTTTCTGTTTGATAATGCCGGTCAGGCAGGTTGTTTTTTAAATCCAAAATTTTCTTCCTACCCGCGTTAGAAATCGTAAGTTTATTCTTCACTTCCTTTATAAGCCCATCATGTTTGAGTTTAGATATAAATACTTGTAGTCGTCTTCTTCTTTTTCTTAAATCCTCTTCATTATATTTTCTGAATTCAGAAACTCGCTGGCACTTTCGGTATTCATAATCAATTTTATTCATACTCGCACCATAACCACTGGCCAATACAGCCTCAAAGAAGTCGATCTGACTGATAACACCATCTTTAAGTATCTCAAGCGCTTTTAGTAAAATTTTTCCTCTCATACTTAAAGTTTACCATACTGACGACCGTTAGTATAGTAAACATATAAAATTATATGTCAATCTCCGCGAGCTTGGCATTAGATTGAATAAAAGATTTTCGGGGTGGGACTTCGGAGCCCATAAGGATGTTGAAAATTTTGTTGGCTTCTTCGGCGTCGTCAATATTTACTTTTTTGAGTACTCGATGTGCTGGATCCATCGTTGTCTCCCAGAGTTCCTCTGGATTCATTTCTCCGAGACCCTTGAAACGCTGAATGTGAATTCTTGCCCCGTTAGAAGCAGGCTTCCCAGAGGAAGCCACAGATTCTAATGGGGTTGTTTGATCTTCATTTTCAGGTTCATTTTCTATCTCATTAATCTCGCTCACTTCCGCGCCTTTACCAATAATTTTTAATTTTTCATCATCTGTATAGGCATAAGATATTTCTTTGCCTTTTTTAATTTTATAAAGCGGCGGCTGGGCAATATAAATATACCCCGCATCGATCACTTGTCTGAAGTATCGGTAAAAAAGTGTCAAGAGTAAAGTACGAATGTGCGAACCATCTACATCTGCATCAGTCGCAATGATTATTTTATGATAACGTATTTTTCCCAGATCAAAGGTATCCCCGATCGAAGTACCGAGCGCAATAACCAGAGACTTCACTTCTCTAGAAGCAAGCATCTTGTCTATGCGTGCACGCTCAACATTCAAAATTTTACCTCGCAGTGGAAGTATCGCTTGGGTACGGCGGTCTCTACCCTGCTTGGCACTGCCCCCAGCGGAATCTCCCTCCACTAAGAAAAGTTCCGATTCAGAAGCATTTTTTGTCTGACAATCTGCTAGTTTACCCGGAAGGGTCATGCCCTCGAGCGCGCCTTTGCGGAGTATTGAATCTTTCGCAGCCTTGGCGGCTTTGCGAGCCTTGAGCGCTAAAATAGATTTATTTATTATCGCTTTTGCATCGTCGGGGCTTTCCTCGAGGAAGCTGGCAAATGCTTCACCGAAGACCGTTGCCACAGCCCCCTGAGCCTCCATGCTTCCAAGCTTTGATTTGGTTTGTCCCTCAAATTGAATTTCACGAAGTTTGACAGAAATAGCCACTGTGAGTCCTTCTAAGACATCTTCCCCTGTAAATCCACCTTCGGACTCCTTCATCATTTCCCGCTTCTTGCAATAAGTATTAAGGGTTCTAGTCAGGGCGGTTTTGAAACCAGTCACATGCGTACCACCTTCGGGGGTGTTGATATTGTTGGCGAAAGGAACAATGCGATCAACTATGTCGTCAACATATTGAAGAGCAATCTCCACGCCCACGCCGTCCGACTCTTTCTCAACATAAAAAATATTATCCTGTATAGGCTTTTGTAATTTATTATAATATTTAATCAGAGAAATTAATCCTCCTTCGAAATAGAAAGAAGTGGAAGGAAGTTCTACTCCAAGCTCTCTAAAATAGAAAACGTCATCTTCATTTAAACCTTTTTTGCCTGCCTGCGCAGACAGGTTGTCCCACTCTCTCGCGTCAATAACCAAAATTTTCAGCCCTTTGACTAGGTACGCCTGCTGGCGGATATGATTTACTATTGTATGCCAATCAAATTTAATATCTTTGAAAATTTCTTCATCCGGCTCGAAAGTAATGATGGTGCCGTGGAGTTTAGAAGCGCCATTTTTTGTAACTTTAGACTTTTTCTTTCCTTTTGAATACTCTTGCACATATCTGCCTCCATCTCTATGCACTTCCGCTCTGCAGTATATAGAAAGAGCATTAACGACAGATGCGCCCACTCCATGGAGACCACCGGAAACTTTATATCCACTATTCTCTCCGCCGAATTTTCCTCCAGCATGAAGAGTCGTCATAACTGTCTCAAGCGCGGAAACTTTTGTCTTCTTGTGCGTATCGACAGGTATGCCCCGGCCATTGTCCGCTACGCGAATACGATTGTGAGGAAGAAGCACAATTTCAATATTATTACAAAACCCCCCCATCGCCTCATCACGCGAATTGTCAAAAATCTCCCACACTAAATGATGAAGCCCTTCCGGGCCTGTTGTGCCAATATACATGCCAGGACGCCTTCTCACGGGCTCTAGCCCCTCTAAAACAGAGATATCTGAAGCGTCGTAGTGGTGTCCATTTCCGCTCTTTTTACCCTCTTCTTTCTCCTTTGCCATGGGGTAATTATATCAGATTTTACCTCACTTGCCAAGCTTCATTTCCCTTAATTTTATTAGATATTTTGGCCATAATTTCGTTTATTTCTGTGTCTGTTAGAGTGCGATTATAAGACTGAAAAACCAGACGAAAGGCGTAAGAAATTTGACTGTCTTTTTTGAACTCGTCGAATAAATCAGGGCCCTTAATTAGGAGTTCTCCCGCGTTTTCTTTTATAATTTTTTGAACTTTTGAACTTTCAACTGAAGCGGGCACCCATACAGCAATGTCTCGCGCGATGAATGGGTACAATGACCACATTTGAAATTTTTCTGAATAAGAATTTTCTTTAGAAGAGACTTGGGAGCGCGTCGGCGCGAGCACGAGGAATTTTTCAGCAGAAAAATATCCGTGCTCTTCTGAAGAAGAATTCTTAGAAAGAAAATCATCTAAACTTGTTTCTATTATTTTTTCTTTTTCATTGTACACAACATGCATTTCTTCTCCATTTTTTTTAAACACAGTTCCTATTTCGAAAATTTTAATTTCATTGAAGTCAAGCAATAAAGCATTCAGTTTATTTAATTTTAAACTTTCCTTAAGTCCATCAGTCAAATTCGTCCTTAAAAATTTCTTGTCTGAAGCACTTTGCATCACCTCCACTTCCCCCTTGTCTTGGAAGACGTATGTCATCACTTCAGAGTAACCCTCATCTAATAATTTATTTCTGGCGAAAGCTATTTTGGCGTAAGTTTCGTTAACTTTCGGCTTAAAATCTATCTTGGGCATTATCGGCTTTACTCTGTCATACCCTAAAATTCTACCTATCTCTTCCGCCATATCCTCTTCCATAACTAGATCAAGCCGCATCGCTGGCACAGTAATTGTGAACTTGGAGGTCTTGCCTCCAAGTGGAGGCAAGACCTCCAAGTTGTACTCAATATTGTATCTCTTAAAAATATCTTCTATCTCTTTTGCGGAAACGACTAAGCCTAAAATTTTAGAAATTTTCTCCGTTGAAAAAGAAAGTTCTCTCTCTTCTTGTTTTTTTGGATAAATATCCACAACATCCTCAAAAATAGCTTCGGGGCACATTTCCGCGATTAGCGCAGAAAGTTCGCGCATACCGTATTCTGCCATTGTCGGTGACAAATCGTTCTCAAATCTCTTGCGCGCGTCAGTAAAAATGTTTAGGGCTTGGGCGGTTTTGCGCACGCTAGTCGGATCGAAATTAGCACATTCTAGAATTATATCCGTTGTATCTTTATTCAATTCCGCATATTGCCCCCCTTTTATCCCCGCAATATCCAGAGAATTTCCAAAATCGTCAGCAATTACCATCATGGTTTCATTCATTATTTTTTCCCCTCCGCCAAGCAGAGTTATCTTTTCCCCTGCTTTAGCATTTCGTACTTTTAGTTTTAAATCTTTAACTTTTTTCAAATCAAAAACATGCGCTGGTTGGCCGCAATTAAACATTGTGAGGTTTGTGGCATCCACGATATTGTTTATGCTTCTCTGCCCGATTGATTCTAAATGCTTCACTACCCATTCTGGCGATGGGCCAATTTTAATATTCCTGACGACTCTGCCCATGTATCGGCGGCAGTTTGGACTTTCAATTGTTTTTACTAACTTCGTCGGCTTGGATTCTGGAATTTTGTATTTAGGCGTTGGGTCAATATATGAAATATTTAAAAGTGAGGCAAGCTCGCGGGCTATACCTTGATGGGAAAGCAGGTCATGCGCGCGGTTTGGTAAAATTTTTATATCAAAAATAAAATCACCACCCCCAGCCCCCTCCTCCACAAGGAGGGGAGTTACACTTTCTACCTCCGCAACATGGTAAGTTATAATATCCGCCAGTTTTTCTGCAGAAGGAACATCGGGTATATACCATTTAAGCCAATTGTAGGAAATTAGCATAGTTTATAAAGTTTTTAAAGTTGTAAAGTTCATAAAGTTAAATTCAATTGAATTGATTGAGGCGCAAGTCACCTTGATAAAATAATCGCACATCAGGAATACCCCATTTAACCATTGCTATACGATCAAAACCAAGACCGAAAGCAAATCCCTGAACTTTTTTTGGATCCAAGCCACAACTACGTAAAACACCTGGATGAATTACACCAGAACCACCCATTTCAAGCCATTTCCCCTGAAACTTTGCGAAAACTTCTATTGATGGCTCGGTAAAAGGAAAAAAACTCGGACGGAATTCAATATCTGTATTTTCGCCAAGCATTTTTTGAAAAAATTTAGTAAGTACGCCCTTCAAATTTGCCAAAGAAATTCCATCTTCAATACTACCTATCATACATCCATCAATATGAAAAAACTGCATCTCATGAGTAGCGTCAGTAGCCTCATTTCTAAAAATCTTCCCCAGAGAAATGAAGGCAGAAGGAATTCGTCCCTCTCTCCCAGCTTTTTCAATTTCACGAGCAGATACACTTGTACAGTGTGTACGCAACACAGATCCAGGTTTACCCTTAATCCAAAAAGTGTCTTGCATGTCTCGCGCTGGGTGATCCTTGGCAACATTCAAAACATCAAAATTGTACCACTCGCTTTCGAGCTCTGGTCCAAGCGCAATTTCAAAACCCATATCAGCGAAAGCCTGATAAGCTTCTTGCGCCAAAAGTGAAAGCGGATGTATTTTCCCCTGTTTATTTTCCTTACTCATTTATCAATGATGCCTTACATCTACATGAAAACCTTTTTCTGGATTATGTTCCATTACAAATTTTCTACCTTCACCGTCGGCAAAATGAACCTTCTCTCCCCGTTCTGCCCTTTCTTGAAGTTGTCTAAGTCCATCCTTGGTTAATCCATGTTCCAGCCAATGTTGGACCCCAGCGGCTCCACTATGAATATCAATTTTTTGATCATGAATGTGATGTGTATCCATATAACTAAATAATTAAATAATAATACTAAATTATACCAAATCCATCTTGACTGGGCTAATCTTTCCGCCCCCGCCCTGGAAACTACTTGGGGCGGGTTGGCGGACAGGTCTTCCGTGACGGCTAATAATACACCCAGCCGGACAGAACACGCTTCCATTATTCTTCTCAACACAAACACTACAAGCGATAAAGTGCCTGTGGCAAATTGGGTTGGCACAGTTTACAAAGTTTTCTGATGGTTCTTTGCAATTATCACACTTACCCACTATTTTATGATTCGGATCATCGGTGTAGAAACCCATGATAACACGTTTATCAAAAACATAAAGCTTTCCTTTGAAATTTTCATTTGGATATTTTTCCATGTAGCTCACAATTCCCCCATCAAGTTGATATACATCCGTGAACCTCTGTGTTATCAAAAACCCAGAAGCTTTTTCACAGCGCACACCTCCGGTGCACACCGTGAGTACCGTTTTATTTTTTAGGTGTTTAATCTGCCCCACCACTTTCGGCAGATCGCGAAAATTCTCAATGGGTGGGAGAATAGAATTTTCAAAGTGCCCGACTTTATGTTCGTAAACATTGCGCATGTCGATAATGTAGAATTCGCGCCCATTTTTTATCCACTCGTGCAATTCTTTAGGAGGCAAATGTACACCTGTAACTTGATTCGGGTCTATGTCGCAAGTTCCCAAATGAAGTGAAACAATCTCCCTCCGCACTTTTATAGACAATTTTGGGAAAGCATTCCCGATGCCAATACTATATTTAAAATGTATTCCGTGAAATCTCTCATCTTTCTCCAGCTCCTTTACATATTCTTTTATATTCTCCGAAGTCCCCTCAAAAGTCGCGTTGATACCCTCGCTCGCTACAATACACCTACCTTTGAGCCCTAATTTTGTACAAAGCTTTACTTGCCGCTGCCGAACATGCTCGGGATCCACCATGTGGACATATTTGTAAAAAAGAATAATTTGCCAATCTTTACTTGCCATATTTCTCATCTTCTTATCATATTAACTGCAAAAAGACAAAATGACAACCAGGTAGTAGAGCTTGGCAATGCGCAAAGCGCGTTCTTTTAGAACTTTGCCAAGTCTCACTACCGGGTGCTACAATAGAAATGTGACCCATTCGAGACACTCAGGCTCGAATGAGGTCATAGTGATTGCAAAGAACCATGAGAAAAACTTACTATATCTTGATTGCTCTATTCCTGTCTTTCATCATCATCGGTCTTTATATCGGCTGGCTTGATAATGGACCAGGGTTCTTTTAGTGATCTTGCATGGATTCTCGATAAAGTTAATATTGTTAGAAATTCTGCGATAGCAGAAAATCTAACAAGTAAAAAAATCATTATTTTTTGAAATTATAACCCCTCGCAAGTTTAAAGGTTTTTAAATCTTCTCTCAAGCCGATACTTTTAATGTAATCCAAAAATTCTTTCGGTAGGGGTGAAGGACCCACCCAAACACTTTTCTGTATCATGGCATAATTAAATTTCTTGAGATGCCAGCGCAACCATTCCCTTTCCGCTTTCTTTGGTTCTGGAACATCAAACATAACTATCAGGTTCTTTGGCGCATCTTTGTCGAATTGAAAATCAAATTGTTGCAGAGAGTCAATTTTTCTTTTAATATAATTTATACCTTTCGGGGTAATGTACAGTCCGTCGCAATCCCCCACAAGTTTTTCTTTTATGAGATGCGACATAGTTCCCCGCAATGAGCTCTGCGAATAATTTTTAAATCTTGGTAAACCCAAAAGGTTTACCCGACTTCCTTTATAGTTGAGCGACACGCTACTAAGCTCTTTTAGAATGTCGTATATAATACTCATGCACAAAGTATAGCAAATTGTTAGGAACTCTGCTATCGCAGAGAATCTAACACTATGAATAAAAGCTGGCTCGATAATGGGTCAGGGATTTTTATTTTGAGTCTTGGAAAAAATTATTAAAGTTTTTTCAAAATTGTCTGGAACATCTACTATTTCATAAGAAAAACCATCTGGTAGTACAAACTTTCCATCGTTAATGAATTTTTCTACTGTTGCTTTATCAACTTCAGTTGATAGTAGAATTTTGCCGTTCTCTTTTAATAACTTCTGACAGATCTTAAATGTATCTGGGTTAATTATAAGTTCTTCACTTAAACAAAACATTGTTATTAAATCCGACATTTCTTCACCTTCTAGTTTAGTAAAATCAACCTCAAGAATAGCGGGAGATTCATTGAAATCTATTTCTTGTATACTTTTAAGAGGGACCCCCTCTTTTTTGAATAAATCTAGTGCTTGTTGATTTTTGATAGAAACTTTCTCAATACCAAGCCATTTTGCAATACTCGCAAACAGTCGCTTTGCCATAGGAATTATAATTGCAAGGCCTATTAACCCATTCGCCCGTTTTAACTAAGTGGTCATAATCTGCAATGTCTTTCAGTAGTAACTCAATTTCCCCCTTCGTTATTATCCTATCGTAAAAAATTTCTTTTTTATTCTTTGCCTCCAGAAATTCCAGCCGGCTCTTTCTTACATCCGCTTTAGAAGTATTTTGAAGCAAATATGAATACATCGCCAGCTGTCGTAAGTATGAGCTCATTCTTCCTTCCTCGTCAAGCTTCTCTATTTCGCCTTTTTTCTTCACACTTCCAGTCTTGAAATCCGTTACGCGTAATTCATTCTTTGATAGATATTCCACCAGATCTATCTTCCCATAAATGTTTAAAAGTGGAAATCTATTGTCTCTGGTCGAAATACTTTTTTCGGTTTCTCTCTGTAATTTTATTTCTGGCAATCTAGCGCTTACCCAACGGGAAACTACCCCCATTACCTCTTTGTCCAACCCTAAATTCTCTAGCTCCCCAAGAGATGGCTCGTGCCCCAATTTCAGAATTTTATCAATCGCGCCATGCACCGCACTCCCGAATTCCAAACTCTCTGATTTGGGCTCCGGCAGTTGCAATAAATTCCTAAAATACCATTTCCACGGACATTCGAAAAAATTATTCAGCAATGAGACGGAAACTTTTCTTTCCCTATATTTTTCCGCTACCAGTTTTACGAGATTTGATATATCTGTATTCTTTTCTTTTTTAATTTTTCTTGGCACATTTTTGATTTTTTGTTTCTCAAAAATTTCTTCCGGCAGATCTTTTATTACTTTGCTGACCTCCTGCTCTCCGCCACCGGAAGAGTGGGTCGCGTAAGAAATTGTGCAGAACCTCTTGGCGCGAGTTATCGCTACATATAATTTGCGCTTGGTAACATCAGCATCTCTCTCTAAAACTTTCTCGGCAATTGCTTCGGGTAAAACAAAGCCCATTTTTCTGCCCCTACTCATTGAAGATTCGTCCATATGCGCAATCCATACATAATCAAATTCTAATCCTTTGGAAGAATGGAGGGTCAGAACTTTTACCCCTTCTTTTTCACCCATAAGGAGTGGTACTTCCTCCCCATAACTCTCTAATCGACCAAGAAAAGATACTAGCTCCCGGAGGGTAAGCTCCTGGTTTTTTTCTGCCTCTTTTTGGATTAAAGAAAGTATGGTATCTAAGATTTCTTTTCCAGAAACCAATTTATCATTATCATTTTCACCCTCTAATAAAAATTCTGTGCCGACAGTTCGAACGATTTCTGATACACTGCCATCTTGGGAAAGTTTTTTCCATCTGGAAAGTTTCCCTACCCACTTATCCACGCTATTGGTTTCACTAAAAAGTTTTTGCGGTTTTTCTTCCGCTATTTTAGCAAGAGAAAATTCTCTCATATTTTGTAGAGCTAAATATGTATGCGCTTCAAGCGGAGTAATGCCGGAGGACTTGTCGAAAAAAGAAACTGCGAGAGCGGGTGTAACAGAAGGATCACTAATGATTCTTAAAACTCGCAAAAATGCCTGAGCTTCGGCTTCATCAAAGAGGTTAAAAGCATCGAGCGCTGACACTTCTAAGCCTTCCTCATGCAGAATCTGGAGCGCACTACGTACTTCTACATTTTTAGGTACAAGTATGGCGCAATTATTTGCTTTTACTCCCTTTTTCATTTTCTTTTTTATATCCATGGCGGCAACGACGATCTCATCATCCGGGTATTTTGCTTCTACGAGCCGTAGGATATGATTTTCTTTACTCTGACTCATTAATTTCTCCTCGGTCATGATACTCCGGAGGAGTGCGTGTGAAGCGTCCAGTATCACTTGGGTGGAGCGATAATTATCCACCAGGGTTATAAGTTTTGATTTCTTGAAAGTTTTTTTAAAACCCTGGAAATGGTCAATGGAAGCGCCGCTAAAACCATATATGAGTTGTCTATCATCCCCCACCACAAAAATATCCGGGCGCTCTAAGCTGCCCCAAACATTCTTTAAAAATTGATTCTGAACAGCGCTGGAATCCTGATGCTCATCAACTAAAATATATAAATATTGTTCTCGAATATCTGAGACTGTGTCAGGAGATAGTTCAGTAATTTTTACTAAATTCTCCAGTACATCATCGTAATCAAACACATTTCTTTGTTTCTTCACTTCTTCATATAAATTAAAAAATTTAACAAATTCCCCGCTTCGTCTTAAGCCTTCTATCTTATTTGAGACCTCTTTTTTGAGTTGCCCCTTGCTTTCACCTCTTTGTGAAATATTCTCTGGATCGCTCTCTACGACCCTTATTTCTTTCTCAACTTCAGATAAGAAATACTCCGCGCTAATTCGCTCACGCTTGAGGAGTGTGATGAGTGATTTCAAATCAGAGAAATACCTACTGCTGTCCCCGCGTGGGCGAAGATATTGCCAATCATTCTTTTCTAAAATCTCACCGAAAATGATCGCCGTATCCGCATCGTCTAAAAGCGTGGGTGGCATATGAAGACCCAGTACTTTATAATATTCTTCGATAATTTTCATGCCGAAACTATGAAAAGTAAAAATATTTACTTTCTCCCCAGCTTCACCGATATATTGAGCAAGGCGTTTCTTCATCGCCTCTACGGCTGAATTAGTGAAGGTGAGCGCTAGTATTCCATCTGCCTTGATGTCTGTCTTTTTTAAGATATTAGCAATACGTAGCGCCAAGATCTGCGTTTTCCCCGTTCCTGGACCCGCCACCACCATCACCGGTCCATCTATCGTATCCACGGCTTCCTTCTGAGCTTTATTGAGCTTTTTATATTCTTCAGTGAAAACAGAAATCATTCCTACATTATATCTTATTTAGTTCCACTTTTGATTTCCAAAAGAAAAATCCAATTATGATAAATGTCGCGAGCGGAGAAACATATTCTGGTATGTGAAAGCCGAAACTATGAAAGATCATAATGATGCCCAATACCAAAATAGAATACATGGCGCCGTTTTTCAAATAAACATATTTTTTAATATGCTCTATATTGCGAAGTGTCAGCTCCCTGACTAAAAGCGCGCCGAACCCGTTTCCCAATAAAATCAAGGGTATAGAGAGAGTAAAAGCAAAAGCGCCCAATACTCCGTCAATAGAAAAAGTCGTATCAATTATTTCCAAAAAGAAAAGCTTTGAAAGATCAGAATGGGCGCCTGCCTGCGCAGGCAGGCTGCCGAGCATTTTTTTTTCTTGTTCTTCCGCATTTTGTTTGAAACCGTGAGTGATGAAAAACAGACTAGATCCGACGACCGCGCCGAAACCCATCAAGTTGCTTTGTTTAAGGGCGAACCAAGCAATGATTGAAAGTAAAATAGAAACAGTCGCATAAAACCAAACCCCCTTTGACATAAAAAATTCTTCAGCCAGGGGTAAACCCATTTTTTTGTCTTCGAGGAAAAGCCAGTGTAAAAAAAGAAAAAGTAAGAAAACCCCGCCAGCAACAAGTAAGATTGGAGCTGACTGATTGATGGATTCAAGTACTAATGGATCGCTCGACCAAGCAGCAGACAAAATCTGCATCGGAGAAAGCGTCGTGTTAAAAGCCCAGACTATTATAAAAGGCAAAAGCCCACGAACTAAAAAAACCGCAATAAACATCCCCCACGTCAAGAACCAACGTCTGGCCCTGGCTCCCATAGTATTTAAAACTTCGGCATTAATGATGGCATTGTCAACAGACGAAACTGCCTCGAAAAGTGAAAGACCGATTATTGTGAACAGGGCGGAGAATATCATGATTGTGATTTATTAGAAGAAGGTAAGTTTGCAACAATCCCAATAGCGGCAGCAATGATGCCAAGATTTTTTATAATATATTGCCCTTCTAGAGTTGGGACCAAAAACCCGCTCCAGGTAGCCTCTGGCAATACAAATAGAGGTAGAAATGTAAGCAACATATGTAAAAACAAGAGAGGTAAAACTATTCGTTCAAAACCGCGAAAAAGAAAGAGAACCCCTATCAGGCACTCAAAAAGACCAAAAAGAATCATGAAGTGGTTAAAAGAAATAAAATTTATTGTTTGTTCAAATAGCGCTTGCATCAACCCGCTGGCAGGAGATAATCCAACAACTTTTAATGCACCGAACCAGAAGAAGACAACAAATAAGCCGAGTCGCGCAAAAGGCACTGACACCGACTTAAAAAAATATATCAGTCGATCGTCTATTTTTTGTAAATTCATTCTGTTAGAATTAGCTTTGGTCTTATCTAGTAGACTTTATTGCCATATACCACGGTCTTACTTGCTGTAATCTGCATTTTTATTTCCACTGTTTTGCCAACAGGATATTCATTTTGGTCTGTGTCTTCACCAACAAAAACCATAAGATCATAATCTTTGTTTCTATTCGCATCTTTTGTATCTGCAAGTATGATGCTGGGTTGCATATAAAGCTCGCAAGTTCCAGCGGCAACGCAAGGCGGCTGTGCAGGAATACCGACGACCACGCCGCGAACTGTAACAATTTTCTGGTCTAACGCAGACCTATGCTCAACGAGATATTTTACTGATATTGGCGCAGTGGGAACTTTCGTGAGCGAATAATTAGGATAATTGTACAAGCCGCCTCTGTCATCATCTGGATTATATGGTTGTATTGTTACCGGTTCCGATGGATTCACTCCGCAAGGAGCAAATTCGCAATTGGGTGCCGTTCTGCTGGTCCAGCTCCCATCGGGGCAAAGTTTTGCGTCTTGGGTACAGTAAATGTTCCCTGGATTTATGGGATTTGTTGGTTCAGTTGTTAACTCTTCAATAAAAGTACTCCCATCCGGAGCAGAGCATTGTCTGGGGTAGCTCTCCCCAACTGGATATCCCGCTTTTGCGCAATCTTCAAAACTGCCAATTACTGTCGTGGTTTCCGGCGGCGGCTGTCGATTTATAATTAAGTACCCCGCTATCCCTGCAAGAATAATAACCCCGATAGCTCCCACTATTGTATTGATAAATCCTTTTTTATATTGATTTTTTTGTATGTATTGGTTCATAGTAGTTAAAAATTAATTTTATTTTAATAAAAATATCTACAACCTATTTTAAGTATAGACTGCTGGTCTAGAAAAAGCAATAAACTGATAGGGAACGTAAAGAATGATTTAAAATTTTCTTCAGCAAAAAAGAACCTCGATCATTCGCATATCCCTTTGACAAGACCAAGCCGTCCTTCGAATGTATCTTTCTGTGGATTGCCGAAATACCATAGCCAGATTTTATTATTCAAAATAATAGCGCTTGGCCCGCCGACTGTCCAAGCATCCCAATAATCTTCTCGTGGTTTTATTATAGGGTTATTCGGATTCTTCTGCCATTTGATGCCGTCGGAACTGAAGGCATGACCGATTGCCCCTTTTTGAAGTGTTACTTCATCGCTCCATTCCGCCACGCCAAAATAAAACATGTGGTAGCCATTCTGGCTTTTGGCAACATTGACATGGCTGACTAAAGTATCGTCCCACTCTCCGTCACGGCCAATATCCATGATCGGCTCCTTCAGCCTTTCCCAACTTATTCCGTCCAAAGAAGTAGCATAACCAATTCGGAAAGCAGGTTTGCCGTCTTTTTCACCTAAGCCCGAATACCACATTTTATAAATTTTTTCGTTGCTGTCGTATATTACGCTGGGTTCCATGACTCCGTTATTGGAACCCTGCTCCCATGTATTTTCTGGCATAAAAATAGGTTTTTCGTTTTTCTTCCACGATATACCGTCGTCGGAAAATGCTACCCCAATAGCAAAGTCATCGTGATCTTTGAAACTCGAAGAATAGTACATGCGATATTTCCTTTGCGAGTCTTTTATAACCGAGGCAGTTTCCACACCAATTGCATCCCAGCCTGAACCCGGCTTAACCACCCCTTCTTTAACATTGCTCCATGTAACACCGTCATTGCTTTGCGCACTACTTATAGCTATTTGCTTGTTGGAGAACGCAGAAAACCACATGTTGAATGATTGACTGCCAAGCTCTGTGGTATCGTTCACATATTGCCAGCGCAAAGGAAATTTGCATTCAAGCTTGCTTAACGAGATATCTGGGGCAAGTATCGTGGGGTCAGAAAGAATATTAGAAGACACTAAGTTGCTACCATTTTCATGCCTGATCGAACCATCTAAATTCAGATTTTTAAACTTGTCTTTAGGAAATACATGTAAAATTATAAATCCCAAAATAAGTATCCCCGCAATCCAAAGTATTTTCTTCATATTAATGAGTCAATTATATCACGAACTTTCCTTTTGGGTAAAATAGTGTAAATTAAAAAGTAAGGAAGGGTGTACCGAATGGTAAGGTACTCGCTTGGAAAGCGAGCGAGCGAAAGCTCTTGCAGGTTCGACTCCTGTCCCTTCCGCCAACCTAAAGCATTCTTAAAAATTCTTTTTCATCTATTACTTTCACTCCTAATTTCTGCGCCGTGGTAAATTTAGAACCGGGGTCGACACCTGCCACCACATAGGAAGTATTTTTAGAGACGGAGCCTACCACTTTGCCACCCAGAGCAATTATTTTCTCTTTAGCAATCTCTCGAGACATGCCCGAGAGCGTACCGGTTAAAACAAATGTCTGACCTGTAAACTTTCCTTTTTTTCTCCTTTCCGCTTTTTGTACACTTACGCCATTCTTTTGCAATTTCTTTATAAAACTCAAATTATTTTCATCGCTAAAAAAGTCATGCAGACTTTTTGAAACTGCCGGGCCTATATTTTCTATACTATCTATTTGCGTTAGGTCTTGCCTAGCGCAAAGCACTAATTTTTCCAACGTTCCAAAATGCTCCGCCAAATCTCGCGCTGTTTCCTCGCCCACATGAAGTATTCCAAGCGCCCAAAGGAACTTGGAGAGCGGAATTTTCTTTTTGTTTTTTATTTCTTGGATGATATTCTCGGCTGACTTTTCTCCGAATCGCTCGAGTGGGGCAATATCTTCTTCTTCTAATGTAAAAATGTCTGCCGCGTCGGTAATCAAACCTTCGTCTTTAAATCGCCTTAAAATTTTAGGTCCGAGTTCGTATATCTCAAACACGGAAACAAAGTGTTCTAAATATCTTTCATTTTTGGCAGGACACTTCGGATTGGCGCAATAATGAGCGACAGAGAGACCACCCCTTTTATCCCCTCCTTCATAAGGCGGGGAGGATTTCGCCCCCTCCTTGTGGAGGAGGGGGCTGGGGGTAGTGATTTTTTTCTCTACTTTTCCCCCGCATACAGGACAAAACTCCGGCATCTTAAATTTTTTTTCTTTACCCGTACGCAAGCGAGTCAGCACTTCCACAACTTTTGGAATAACATCTCCCGCTTTTTCTATGACGACAGTATCCCCTATTTTCAAATCAAGGCGGTTTATTTGATCCATGTTATGGAGAGTCGCTTTGGACACTAGAGAACCTGCGACCTGTGTCGGCTTAAAAATTGCAAGCGGGGTCAAGACACCAGTCCGTCCAACATTCACCAAAATTTTCTTTACTATGGTCGTCGATCTTTCAGCTGGATATTTAAAAGCAACTACATATCTCGGCGCCTTGCCGACAACACCTAAAATTTCCTGCAATTTTAAATTGTTTACTGATATCACAATGCCATCCGTACCGTAAGGAAAACTGGGTCTTATTTTTTCAAATTTCTTTATAAAAGCTATAACTTCCTCTAGACTTACGCATTTAGCTTCTAGCTTTTCAATTTTAAAACCAAGCTGGCGAAGCATTTCATGTTTATTAGAATGGAACTGAGGGGAGGCAAGACCTAACGCGTTAGGTCTTGCCTCCTTAATTCCCACTAGATCGTACGCAATAAAATCCAAATGTCTATCTGCGACCAACTGCGGATCAAGTTGTCGCAGACTTCCCGCGGCAACATTTCTAGTGTTGGCAAAGAGTGGCTTGCCTTCCTTTCCATTCTGCAGGTTTAATTTTGCCAATGTGGTCTTCCCCATTAGCGCTTCGCCACGAACTTCCAGAGATTCTGGAAAGGGTTTTTGCAGTATAAGCGGAATCGAATTTATAGTTTTGAGATTTTGGGTAATATCTTCCCCAACAAACCCATCTCCGCGGGTTGCGCCGCGAATAAATTCCCCTTTTTCATAAATCAATGACACCGCAAGACCATCAAATTTGACTTCACAGAAGTAATTCACCTCACCCCCCTGCCCCTCTCCTTGTAAAGGAGAGGGGGGTAGGAGTTTTTTTATTCTTTTTTCCCAATCATAAAGCTCTTCATAAGAAAAAGCGTCATTCAAAGAAAGCATCCTGCTTTTGTGCCTGACTTTGACAAATTTGTCGAGTGGCTTACCTGCTACCCTGTGTTCGGGCGCATTGACATCCTCAAATTCTGGATATTTCTGCACTAATATCTCAAGTTCGCGGGTTAGAGATTCATAAACATCTGGAGTAACACCCTCCTTATTTTCTATGTGATATGCGTTTCTTAGTCGCGCGATTTCATTTCGCAACTTTTTTATTCTTTTTTGAACTTCTGCTTCTTTCATAAGAACTCGCCCGTTATTATGGTATCGAATAAACAAAGTCTACGGGCACGAGCATTCTATTTGCAGGTGCTAAAAAAATCCAGCCACCATTCCAGTAAATTGAACCATCAACGGTGGCAACAGAGGTGCTTGTAACGGTGGTATCATAGTCATACCATTGATCACCCCCATTGACTTCTTGGCTGACTAAATAATAAGTAGCGCCAGCGGAAAGAACTACTGGAGAAGCTAAGTTTGTGTATTTAAACCCCCCAGACGTACCCCCGGTCATATTTATAGAGACCGACCCCCCGCTCACATCAAGACCATCTGAATATTTGACTAATTTGACTGTGTGGGTGCCAGTATTTCCCGAAACCATTATGCGACCCAAGGCTTCCACTGTAACTGGAGATGCCCCAACCGTAAATTGAACTCCTAGCCAGTCCCCATAGTCATTTCGCAAAGTTCCTAAAGTTTTGTTTACAATAAATGCCGTTGGGCCCGAAGAAATACTAAAGGCAGATGTGACGAAAAGTTCGCGCTCAACGCGATTTGGGTTGGTTGAATTGCATGAAGCATCACCAATATTGTATCCAACAGAATCTATAATAGCCAGTGGTGGGGTAACAGCTTTATTTTTAAAAACATTAACTTTTGCGCAACTTGTTCCTAAACTACCTAGACCAGTAATTATAAAATCATAAGATCCGGTATCAGCGGTTCCAACGAAAGAGAGTGGGAGATCGGCCGATGTGCAGTTTATAGTAGCTGGATGGCCAACTCCGTCTAAGGGGAAAGAACTCCCAGATAATTTATCGTAGAAAAGAGCACATTCAGCTCCAGTGTCGGCCGCCAGAAAAGCATCACTGCTGTTTCTGCTTGAGGTGCTAAAACTTATTTCTTTGAATGTTATATTAGCAACACTTAATGCTATGGATAAAATGAGACTTGCGAGTGTAACCGCAAAAAGTATCACGAACCCAGAACGAAAGCCTTTGGCTTCGTACGGGACAGGTCCTCTATTCTTTTTTAATATTGTTTTTGTCATTTTACTTGTAGGGTAGTGAGCTTCGCTCTACTGCCCTATTCCACCCAGCTAAATAAATTATCAGAAAAAACAATGTTGTAGGTTCCGGAACCCTGGGTCCAATAAACGGTGGAAAGAACTTTCGTTTCATTGGGACTGATTTGAATAACATTGATTTTTCGGCTATAACCAGAGTTTACTCCTCCGACATAACTATACTTCCCATTAGAAGAATTATAAAGCAAAGGAGCATTGGAACATGTAGTAGAAGTGCAATTGAGCAAAAGCAGATCCGTCATCGGCAGAGAAGAATCAGAGAAGGATACATTCCTGTCATCGGCATAACAGCCATTGGCAGTTGCGCAAACACTGCTAGATGGAAAGGTGCCCCCTGCGACTTTTGTATTAAACGCATTCCAGCCAACTGCACCAGATGCGGAATAAAGCACGTAGGTGTCTCGCAAATTCTTAATATACTCTACTCCTTCTGCCGCCAGATATGAAGCTATTATTTTTCTTTTAGCATAATTAGCGCCAGAAATACCTTGAGACAAAATTGACAGAAGGGCTAGAACAGAGGTAACGAAAATGGAAATAGCCACGAGCGTCTCGAGTAGGGTGAAGCCCCGCCTGCAAAAGCTATGCTTAAGGCATTGCGGGCAGGCTTTATTCTGACTATTTACTTTTTTTGAAAAAAATTGCATTTCTTATGATCAATTAAATATCTATCAATCTTTGCGACACTGAAGTTTGCAAGGCAAAGGGCGTATCGACATTTTGATAAGTTATTTTACCAACCAATTTGATAGTAACAAAAGGTTGCTGACTATTGGTTGCTATAGATTCAGCGCCCAACACTGAAAAAGAAGAAGCCGCCGTATCAATAACCACTTCGTCGGGAGTGAGTTGAGTAAAACTAGCTAAATCATAGGGTCCTGCTGTTGATTTAAAAATTTTACCACTACCGTCTATGTAGTAAACCCATTGGTCATCATTATTATTCGGATTGCCATAAGTATATTCAAAAGCTATCGCCCAACCGCTCTCACAGCTTCTTGGAGTATCCATTTCACTACTACTGGATGGAATTTCATCTCCTGATTCAAAACAACGATAATTGTAGCCGATTCTTAAATTTCTGGATATATCTTCCATGACAAAGTTTAAATTATCCATAATCGAACGCATGTTCTGCGCTTTTCTATGAAGTAAATTTGCATTTAAAAGCGTACCCATGCTCAAAGTAGTAATAACTATAAAAAGAGAGACTGCAATCATGGTTTCTACTATTGTATATCCTTGGTTGTTGATTTTTGTACTTTGCATTTGGTTGACTACTAAAACCTCGCAACTATAATCTAAAGCTTAATTCACTTGAATACGACCAGAAGCATACAACTTTACCTTCGCGGTGGCTCCTTTGGTAGAAAGTAATGTAATTTCGGCATAAGTAACTTCTGATGTGCAACCAGCTACGTTCCCGCCCATTCGAGCAACCGAATCAGGTCTAGTAAAAGCGACGCTAAAACCAGTAACACTAGAACAATCGCCCGGCCCAGTTACTAAAACAGCAGATAGAGAATTTCCTTTTGTTATATTTACAACCTCTTGAACTTCACCAGAGACACTGTACGGCCACGAGCAACCCACCGGGGTACTGCAACCACCAGAATTATCTAAATCAGCAAAATAAACAAATTGCGTTGGAGTATTTACATCAAAGTAAAGCCCATAGGCAGGTTTCCAGGTAGAACTTGCGGCTTGATTCAATTTACCAGAGAGGGCCGACTTTTGTGCCTCCACCACCTTTAGAGCAATGTCGCTCGATAAATTTTTCATATCTATTTTATCTTGGAATAAACCATAATTATAAATAACCACAGAAGATAAAACAGAGAAAATACCCAAAACAACAATGAGTTCTACATAGCTCATCCCCCTGTTATTTTTTATTTTTTGATTAATTTTTATCATGAACTAAAAAAGGGGAAGAAATGTAATTCCAAAATAAACGCCAAAAACGCACCCAAAACCAAAAATGGAGCAAAGGGAATTTCACTTTTCATCCCATATTTTCGGGACACAACAATAAGAATAAACCCAATGATAGCTCCAGACCAGAAAGCAACCACCAGACCCGAGAGTGCGCGAGATAGGCCCAATAACCATCCGAGTCCAAGCGCAAGCTTAGCATCCCCCAGCCCCATCCAGGCGCCTTTTGAAATGAGCCAAAATAAAGCGAAGGGCGACGCAATCAATATGCCCGAGAGAAGCTCAAGAATCGATGGAGTATGAGGAAGAAAACCATAAGAAGTGAAAACGAATAGACCTAAAAACGCAAGAATGCCGAAGAAAAGAGAAAGTTGGTCAGGAATTACTTTATGTTTTAGATCATACACAGCAATAACCAGGAGGAGCGAAAACATAAACATATAATAAGCATAGGTGCCAGTAAATACGAACGTATCAATAAAGAACATGTATTGGAACTTAAAAAACAAAGAAACAGACACAAGCCCAGCCATAAGTTCGACGAGAGGATATTGAACAGAGATTTTTGTTTTGCAGGTTTTGCATCTGCCGCGAAGCGTGACAAAACTGAGAAGGGGTATGAGCTCGTACCAGCAAAGTTTGTTTTGACAAGACATGCACGCGCTACGGCCTCCGAGAGATCTCGCAGTATTGTATCGGTAGATTATGACATTTAAAAAACTCCCGATGATAAGGCCGAAGGAGAAGAAAATGATTGTGATAATGATATCCATTAAAAATACTGCGAATTAATTACAAGCATAGTCTGTTGCACTAGTCAACGTGGAACCTGCTGTTGCAATAGATTTATTTGTTGAATCAACACACCACATACCACCTTGTCTGAGAGGAACTTCAGCCGCCCAGGCGCTCGCGCCATTATTGCATGTCGCGGTTGTCAGTGAACCAGCGGCATTAATAGCGTAGGAAGATAATCCAGCCGCTTTGGCCGCGGCTAAAACAGCCAGTCCAATCCCCTGGGCTCCGCCAACTGCGCCATTGGTGCAAACGTTAGTGTAAGTATTAGGTGCTACCGTATTGGTATTATAAAAAACCTCTGCTTGCGAGCGAGAACCAGCTAAATTTGATTTAACCCCTCCATCGCCGCCTTTTTTTCTTGCATCATTCAGTGATGCGATAACAACCGCAGCCAAAACTCCAATAATCACAATCACGACCAGAAGTTCAAGCAATGTAAAACCTTTTTGTAAATTAATTTTTTTCATCCCGTTTAGAAGTTACCCTAATGATATTCTATTTAATATAGCATTAGGCAAACTTAATTAATTCTTATAATTTATTCCCGAAAGTAAACTTCTAACGGGATTCATAAATACCTGCATACCATTATACCATACCTAGAAAAGCAAAAACCACCCTGAGATACTCGAAGGGTGGTTTTTGAGAAATAAAACCAGCTATCCTAAATCTAAACTAGTCAACACAAGCACCAGCAGCGACTTCTAAGTTAGCATTCGCTTGGACAGTATTGTCCGCCATGACAACTTCTTTTGATTTACCAGTACTGTCTACGCACCACCCCTTGAGAATATCTGACTTATACCCCGCAACTACAGCCCACGCTGTCCCCCCAACTGTGGAGCTACAAGATACCGTACCACCAGCATTATCTGCTGCTACAAGTTGCAAATTTATGCTTGGCAAAGCAAAGATACTATCCCCTGTCCCAGAAGTAGGACAAGCAGCTGGAGCTTGCACAGCGGGAATTGTCGCAGAACAAGCAACTCCCGCATCACCGTAACATCCATTGAGAGTATCGTATTGCAATTCAGCATTTGCCCTAATTCCAGACAAATTAGCCTTTACTGCAGCATCAGAGCCCTTCGCGCGAGCAGAGTTTAGAGACGCCAACACCACGGAAGCTAGAATACCGATGATTGCCACTACGACCAAGAGTTCGATCAACGTAAAACCTTTTTTAAAATTCATTTTCATAATTATTTTCAGCCTGAGGCTGATCCGCCTCGGGCGGAAATTGTTAATAAAATTAATAATTCGACTGATTTTTAATTATTTTTAATATCTTTCAATTATAACATATCAAATTCAGATACAAGAAAGTTATCCACAGGGTAGTAGAGCTTTGCGATATGTGAAGCATGCGCCTTTGGCGCATCGCAAAGTCTCACTACCCCTGTCCACACCCTTAGGTAATTCCTCCGGCCAGATTGTAAATCGGCACCAAAATGGAAACAAGGAGCAGTCCGACTCCTAGACCCAAAACCACAATCATTACTGGTTCTATCAGACCCACCATTGTGTCAACCGCATCATCTACTTCACGCTTGTAGAAATCAGCTAGAGTTTTCAAAATAACGCCCAAAGATCCAGTTTCTTCTCCCACTTTTATCATCTGCACTACGATGGGCGGTATTTCTTCCTTGTATTTCTCAAATGCGACAGAGAGAGCCAAGCCCGACTTAACGCCATCTGCCACTTCTTTTAAAATTTCCCTGTAAACGAAACTACCAACCACATCCGAAGTAATATCAATCACCCGAAGTATCTGAACACCTGAAGAAAGCATTATATTCATGTTGTCCGCTATTCTTGAAAGGTAAAGCTGTTTGTATAAATTTCCCACGACCGGCACAGAAAGGCGCGTCCTATCAAGGTAGATCTTGCCATGCTCCGTTGTAGATATTCTCCAAAGCCAGACAGCTAAAAATATTAAGATGATTAATACAAAGAAACCATAATTTACAAAAAAACTTGAAATTGCAATAATCACTTTTGTATAGAAGGGAACCGCTTGGCCGGAATCGAGTATAATCGCAGAAAGTCTCGGAATCACAACTACAAACATAAGACTCATCACTATAAAAAAAGTTATGATGACAAACACTGGATAAATAAGAGCATTTCTGGTCTTGGTGGTAATAGCGTATTGACGATCTAAATATTCCGCTAAACTTAGAAAAATTTGATTGAGTTTTCCAGTTTCCTCCCCTACTTTAACCATGTTTAAATAGAAATTTGAAAAGATATCGGGATGGCGAGAGAGCGAGCCCGATATAGAAACTCCCGCCTTGAGGTCATCGCAAACTTGGACAAGTTTCGAACCTAAAAGTTTATTTTCTGTATTGGCTGAAAGCATGGTGAAAGCTTTCAGGGCGGATATTTGCGCCTCAAATAAAGTCGCAATCTGGCGCGAAAGGATTACCACGTCCTTTGTCGACACTTTGTCAAAAAAAGAAAATTGTAGGACTGACTTTTTCTCTCCCTCTTCTTTTATGGAAATTACAACGAGTCCCCTATGCTGAAGACCGCTGATCGCCATATCACGAGTAGGAGCTTCTATTTCTCCTTCTTTATTTACTCCTTTGTCGTCTACTGCTTTATATATGAATAACATATTTTTTATTTTGTTCCACATGTCGGACATAGGGGATTCCCCTATGTCCGACATGTGGTCTTACTACATCATGCGCTTTAATCCCTTTGGATTAAGCGAGTACTGGTGGGCATTCTCTATGGAGATTTCTCCGGCGCGCACAAGCTCCACAAGCGAATGATTCAAATCCACCATCCCGGACTCCATTCCCGTCTCTATCACCACATCGATCTCATGCGTTCTTTTCTCGCGAATGAGGTTGGCTACGGCATTGTTGTTCAAAAGAAGCTCGTAAGCAGGGATGAGTCCGCCGGCAATTCGCGGAATTAGTCTTTGGGAAAAAATACCTAGAAGCGATGATGATAGTTGGGCGCGAATTTGATCCTGTTGGTCTCCCGGGAAAGAATCGATTATTCTATCTATCGTCTGAGAAGCATTGTTGGTATGCAAAGTTGAAAGTACCAGGTGTCCGGTTTCGGCGGCAGTTACGGCAGTGGCTATAGTCTCTGGCGTACGCATTTCACCGATCATTATCACATTAACATCCTCACGAAAAACTGATTTGAGCGCTACATGAAAATCACTGGTATCAATGCCCACTTCACGTTGATTAATGATCGATTTATTTGGTATATATACATGCTCAATCGGATCTTCGATCGTCACTATATGGCGCGCTTGCTCATTGTTGATTAAATTAACCATCGCGGAGAGAGTGGTCGACTTTCCTTGTCCGACAGGACCAACTACTAGAAAAAATCCCTGTTTCTTGCGAGCCAAATCCGCGAGAATTGGAGGCAGTCGCAATTCATCCAGAGCTTTCACCTTCGGTACTAGCCGAAAAGCAATGTTGATGGAGCCTTTTTGGAAAAAGGCATTGCCGCGCAACCTCGCTTCTCCGCGGAAATCATAAGAAAAATCAGTTTCCTTAGTTTCCATAAACTTATCGAGGTGTGTTTTGTCTAAAATTTCACCCAGAATTCCCGTCATGTCCTCCATTGTAAAGACTGAATCCTTAACAAGAAATATAAGTTCCCCGGCAACACGAATAGCTGGCACACGCCCCGCGCCCAAATGCAGATCCGACCCTCCTTCTCGGATAACGGTCAGAATGAGTTCTGCAAGTTTGTTTTTATAATCTGTAATTTTCATTTTTCAATAACTTTTTTGGGTAAAATATTCAGAACTTGCTCTATTACTTCCATCGGAGTAGAACTCGCCTTCACGATATAACCTGCTATCCCCAGCTCCTCGCCTCGACTAATATCTTCAGTTTCGCTCTTGTTCGATAAAATTATTTTTACAGAATCCGGGGACAACCTCTCATTATTTATCTTCTTTAGCATTTCAAAGCCATCCATTTCAGGCATTATTATATCAAGCAGGATAACATCGGGATTGAGTTTATCTTCTAGTTTTTCTATCGCCTGCGCACCGCTTGAAGCCGTATGTACTATGAAATTATTCTGGCTAAATTTAAGCGCGTACATGTCCAGAAGAAAATTGTCATCATCGACTATTAAAATTTTTCTTTTTTCTCCTTCCATATGCCAGAGCTTATTATACTATATAAACAATCAAAAACTAAACCATTGTTGATAACTCTACAGATTTTCTAACTTTGGTCGCTAAAATTATATACCTCCCTGAAGGGAATAATGCCTTCAATGGATTTGATTACGGCATCTTCTCTCATCATCAACATTCCCTTCTTGCGGGCAACTTTATAAATTTCGGCATTGGTGGGATTTTTTAAAATTACAGCCTCTATTTCCTTATCTACTTTAAACATTTCAAAAATGGCAATGCGACCCTTCAAGCCAGAAGGACATTCGGGAGATGGGACAGCATCATATATTTCATCCTTGATCGTAATCTTTTTCCTATATTCATCTGGTAGATCTTTTAATTGCTCTTCAATCTGAATTTTTATTCCCGGGTCCAGTGGTATGAGTTTCCTGGATGCAGGATAAATGGTCTTGGCCAGACGTTGGGCCACGGAGATAATCAAAGTTGGCGCGATCAGATACGGATCGATGCCCATATCGATGAGACGGGGAATCGCTCCGATGGCATCGTTGGTGTGAAGGGTAGAGAGGACAAGATGCCCAGTCAGAGCCGCTTGGATGGCAAGTTGAGCTGTTTCCTTATCGCGAATTTCTCCGATCATTATTATGTCCGGATCTTGCCGAAAAATAGAACGTAGTCCCGTCGCAAAAGTATATCCGATCTCGGGCATTACTTGGGATTGATTGACGCTAGCCATATGGTACTCGACTGGGTCTTCTAGAGACACAACATTATTTTTTTCTTTATCAAGTTCGTTTAACATAGAATACAAAGTGGTTGATTTACCGGATCCCGTTGGTCCAGTGACAAGAATGATCCCGTACGGGGCGTCCAGCGCCTCCTTGACAATTTTCAGATTTGTTTCTGAAAGACCCAATTGATCCAGGGGTTTAACTCCTTTTTCAGAATCTAAAATACGCATCACGATCTTCTCTCCATAATATGCGGGCATGGTAGAAACACGAAAATCAATTTTGCGTCCATCGATATTGGCGCTGAAAGATCCATCTTGAGGCTTTCTTTTTTCATCCAAGCGAAGTTTGGAGAGAATTTTTATACGCGCAATTATCCCGCTATAAACATTAAGGGGGAGAACAATGCTGGTGTAGAGAGAGCCGTCTACGCGGTAACGCACTTTTATTTTATCTCCCCCGTGTTCGATATGAATATCGGAAGAATTCCCTTCGATGGCATTGCGTAGAATAACGGCAACTATTTTTATAACTGGCGCATCTTCTACTATTTTCGATTCTACTCCCCCTTTGATATTCTTTATTTCTTTGCTTAGATTTTCTTCACTTAAGCTCTTTGCATCAAAAGCTTCGTCTTCATCCATTTCTTTTAATGCTTCATCAACTTGACTTGATAAACCCTTGTAAGCTTCTATCACACTTTCATAATCGCTCTTGGAAATCAAGTATACCTTGAAGGGAATGCCCAATTTGGCCGAAATGAATTGAAGGGCATCCATTGCCTGTGTATTTTCTGGATTCGTAACACCTACCCACAACACCCCTTCTTGCAGATTAATCGGAACAAACTGATAATGTTTTGCCGAGTCTTCTGAGATATATTTAAGAATGTCAAAAGATAATTCATGGATATTCACTTTTTTTATTGGCATTTTTAAATAACCTCCTTTTATTTCAAGAATTTTTTCTTCTGGAATACCGTATTCTATAAGAGCTTCGTCTATATTTCCATTAAATTTTTCTTTGGCGCGACTTTTCAGCTCGCCTATTTGGCTCTCATTGATTACGCCTACTTTACTTAATTCCTCTAAAAAACTCATAATTAGATTAGGGAGTTGCGGATGCCGGAGGAGTTGTGGGTGGTGGGGTGGTTGTATTTATTACTTGCGCTTCAATGCTATCAGTTCCAATTGGGGCAAACGGGTTTGGCCGGCCTTCATTCCCGGGAGGGATAAGTATAATACTGGAATCACGCAAACTGTTATACGCCTTATCAGAAAAAATAGTGTCGTCCAACCTTATATTTTTGACACTCAAAAGCAGGGCCAAGAAATCTTTGGCGATGGAGGATTGGCTCTCATTTATTGTATTCTGCATCACAGAGTTCGGAGGGGGAGATACGATAGTCGTGGCAGAGGAAGAAACCAGGCCGGACTCAGGCTCATCTTCACGTATGAAAAAAATATAAATCAAAATAAAGATTACTGCGATACTTGAAAATATTATTATGTTTTTGGTTTTTGGGGACATTTTAATTTTTCAGCCAATAAGTTTTAATTTTAAAGTCGAATTTATAAACTTCCGGTCCGGGCAAGGCAAGAACATTCCTTATGTCCGAGCCGGATGAAAATCTAATCGAAGATATGTCCACAATCCTTAGGTTGCTTTCTAAATCTTTCATGAAATTAATGAAATTATTGTAAGTGCCTGTGGTAGAAAATTCTAAATCCCAAGAACCATAATCTTTAAACTGGTCCCCGGAGCCTGTGCTACCTTGTGTTATTGCCGCATCTCCAGTGGTCGAGGTATTTTTCTTTAATGTATCATACCTAACATCTCTCAAGACCATCCCATAGGGCAGAGCTACTTGCTCTATTTCGAGAATCAAGCGTATGTTGTCAATATTGTCTGGCAAAAGCTTCTTGATTTTTAATAAATTCTCCGGACTAATGGTATTATATTTAGCGGTTAGTTTGTCTCGTTCGTTTTCCAGCGCTTTAGAATTATCAAGCGCCTCATTATAAGCCGTTGCCTGCATATTTAATTCTTCAATTTGTTTATAAAGGGGATCAGTGAACATGAAAAATCCGACGACACTGATTCCTATCAATATGGCTGCTAAAACATATCTAATCATAAAAATAAATTAAATTTCTATATCATCTGGAACAGTGGGTATGGGGCTATCGACTTTTTCTCCCCCTTCTTCAACTAAAAGTGTTTTTTTGTAATCAACAAAACTGGGATCAACTGAAAATTCCAAGTCAAAAAGAACATTGCCTTTTTCGTCAAGTTTAAGATTGGAAAAAATTGGATCGATGAAGTTCTTGTTATTGAAGAGATCTGCCTGCAACGCCACAGAACGATAACCCACTCCCACACCATTCATTTTGACAAGTATCTTTGGATTCTCTTCCTTGGTAAAATCATAATTAAATTGAGTGTAACGAATGGTCTTCATGGTAATTTTTTGGAGTTCCTTAAAAATAGGTGTTACCGCTATATGCTTCGACAGAATTTCGGTTGATGCGTTGAGACGCCTGCCCAATGTTTGCAGTTCTGTTATCTTAGCGGGCTCAAAACGATTTTTGGCTATATTTAAATTATTTTCCATTTCTGCGATGTTTCTTACTTTGATCCCCTTGTAGAAATAAAGAACGCCCGTCGCCACAACCACGCAAAATAAGATGAAAATTGAAATAATCACGAAAAAATTAACAGGACGCCCCGCTGGAACACGTTCTGTGATTATGGATTTTTTAGGTATGAATGATGTTTGGAAATTCGGCTCCATTTTATACCTCCATTATATTACAAAACAAGACATAATGGAAATATGTTGTGTATAACTCCACTATTGTAATCTCCGCAGCGCCAACCCTACCGCAACTGCGAATTCAGGACCTATGGCTTCAAGAACCTTACCCAAAAATTCCGGCGCGCCTACTTTGTTGAAGGGATGACCGATGGCTATTTCTGCTCGAAAATTATTGGTTGCCACTTCTTTTAACCCTTTCAAGAGAGAACCGCCGCCCGAAAATATTACTTTGCTGATAGTTTGACCATATTTCTTTTCATATCCCAAGAGCACGTTATTCGTTTCAGAAAAAATATAATCGATGTGAACTTTAATTGTGTCCGCTAAACTTTTCTCTGTGGGATTTCCGAAGAGGCCGAATTCTTTCTTCATTTTTTCCGCTTCAGAAAAAGAAACGCCCAGAGACTGGGAAATAGATAGAGAAATATCAGCCCCTCCCCGCTCCACCGAATGATAACTCTTGATGATGCCAAATTCAACGAAAGAAAGCTTGGTCCGCGATGCGCCGAAGTCTATCAAAAGTACCGGAGAAAGTTCGTGCTCAAAGTTGGCCCTGATTGAAGAAAATATTTCAATCTCAAAAAAAGAAACGGAGAGAGCACTCTGGGATACAATGGAACGAAATCTTGAAACTGCGTCGTTTTGCGTGGCGACGACAAGCACATTTGTCTTTTCTTGTGACGCCTTTGGAAGACTGGCCTTGTCTTCGTCAGTCAGGTCAGCATTTGCTTCTTCGAAGGAGAATTCTTTTTTCGGCATTAGAAAATAATCAAGCGAAACTTCGGTGATCGGAACAGGAATATACTTTCGAGCCTCTGTTGGAATGACTGATGCTATTTCAGCTTCTTTGACTTGAACAGGAAGTTCAATTGTGAAAATTAAACTCAATTGAACCGGAATAGAGAAAGCCATTGAGGTACTAGTCGTGCCAGCTTGTTTTAAAACTTCCTTTAAGGCTTCAGCCACTTTTTCGACGGGAAGATTAGTGACAGATCCTGCGTCGAGTTCAGCATAAGGGCCAAGCGCTATCGCTCCATAAGTCTCAAGTACCACCTTTCCCCCCCTTTTTTTAATTTCAACTATTTTAATGGCGGAAGATCCGATATCAACACCAACGGCATAATTGTCCTCACTGCCCGCAATATGGCTTATTTTCGAAAAAATATTTTTAAATGGGTTAATCATTTGTGCTAATATTATAGCATAACTGTGTCCCGTTAGAAATCCGATATGAAAAGAAGAAATGAAAAAAAAATTATTAGTAAGATTTCCAATGGGATGGGTCTTTTAAGCACTATCTTAGGTATAATTTTTCCCTCCAAATGCCTGGTGTGCGGAAGAGATGGAACAGATTTGTGTCTGACCTGTCTTTCGGACTTTCCGGGAGCGGAACGCGAGAGTGCAAGGTGGATTTTCCCCATTTTTGATTATCGTTATCCACCGATGAAAAGAGCTGTGTGGCTTCTGAAATATAAAGGCAAGAAGACTATCGCCAGCGTTTTCGCGGAAGTTTTATATGGCAGAATTTTAGAAGAACTTTCAGAATTAAGCATAATGGAAAATTTCCGCGAGCCAGTACTGATACCCGTCCCCCTCTCGAGCAAAAGATACAGAGAAAGAGGATTCAATCAGGCGGAATTAATTTGTAGAGAATTGATAAAAATAAATGATCTACGCCATGGCCTAGATCTAAAATTAGAAAATAATATTTTAATTAAAATAAAAGACACGGAACATCAAGTAAAAATTGAAAATCGTAAAGAGCGTATGACCAATGTAGTCGGTTCTTTTTCTGTCAGAGACGAAAGTATAAATCAAATAAAAGGTCGGAACATAATTCTCTTAGACGATGTCGCCACCACCGGAGCCACCTTAAACGAAGCAAAGAAAATCCTCAAACACGCCGGCGCCAGAAAAGTAATAGCTTTTACAATAGCCCACTAAACTTATTTTACGAAGTAAATGTTTTTTAATGTCTGGTTATTGGTGTAATTTGTTTCCTTTACTCGCTTATCCAGATTCATACTATAGTAAAATTCAACATTCCCTCCTTTTTGGAAACAAAAACTGGAAAATTTATCGCATTGTATATCTTCCCAATAAAACTTATGCTCCCAAACTTCGCCTGGGGCAATAGTAATCGGATAAGAACCTGCAGAGATAAGATATTTTTTATTTGGACCAGAAAATATTTGTTCTTCCATGGCCTGATCGATCACTGCTTTTGTACCTTGGTTTGTCACTGTAAAAATAATCTCGGCATTTCCATTATTTATATTGGGGTTTGTGGGCACAACTTTTATATCAGTTGCCAAATCTACATAGCCATTCTTGTCATCTACAATAGACTGTTTTCTTTTTTCTTCTTGATCCATTTCCCACTTTATACTTGCGGCAAGATCAAGTTTCCAAGTATCTCCTTCTTTAATAAAGACCATGTTTTGTGTATCTATCTTTCCTCCCGATACAACTGTAATATTGGCCACAATATCTAAATCTGACTGAGAAACACTATTGATCGTGAACGAGCTAGTTGATTCGGCCATCTTGGCGGATGAGAAAAAGGCAGCAGTTTCGGCGGAAGAGTGTTTTACAATAAGGGCTGTATTTTCTGTGAGATACCCCTGCCGTATATCTTCAAGAATTATCTTGACTTTTTCAATGTCTGGATTAGAAGATGTTGATGTTTGGGAAGATGCCTGACTTACCCCTTCATTTATTACCAGTTCTGCGCTTGGCATAAGGGGTATTCCTGTTTTCTGCTTTGCATAAAAAATATAACCACCCGTCGCCAGAGCAACCAAAAGAATGACAGGAAGTATTATTTTAAGAAGCGTGTGTTTAGGTTGCGACTGTATGGTATGGTCAGAAACTCCTGGGGACGCAGGAGATATCGGAATCGGATTTTGTCCAGCTTCGGTGGCAGTCTTGATATCTTCCGGAGACCAACCCGAAGATAGCAAATTTTGTTTTATCTGTTCATCACTTACACCCTGTTGTTTAGCTTTTTTTATATAGTCTATTAGTTCGGGGTACATACTGGAATTATCTCATATTTTTAAATAAATCAAAACGCAAATGTGCAGAACTTTTTTCTTTTTTTCTGTATATAATTTAATTTGGGTGATTTGCTATCAAATACCATTCATCCCAATGCTTATCTGTAATCAAGCCGAAAACTCCGAGCCACGAGAAACTAGTTCGATTTCTCGAAAGATCGCTCTCTCGGTTAAAAGAAAAACTCAATCTGCCTCTATCAACACCCTTTAAATACATCTTGTATCCGTTCAGTTGTCTTACGATTTCCAATCCCCTGGGCGTAAGCTTGCGCGCTAATTTTGTCATATTTTGTCCGAATATTATAAACCAGGCAAACCAAGAAAACACTGCAAACCCTACAAGAAACACTTTTACAATCTCAATGTCTGATACAATAATATAAATATTATTTAGATGCGGCAGAAGAATACTTGCCAATAAATACCCAACCGAGAAAACAACAATAACAGGCAGAAGAATTATGCCAGCAATAAATACCCCAACGACAGGAATAAAACTTAAAAATACAGAAAAGAAAACACCAAAAGTAAGTGAACCGGCAAAAATACTGATAACGGTAATTATCTTACTTTCTTTTTCCATATACCCACGAGAAAGAGCTAATCCATATAAATCCTTATACCAAAAATCAAACCATACACCATTAAGTTCGTTGTAACCATCGCCATCGTAGCCGTGCTTGCTTAGTTTCTCTTGAAGTTTGCCAGACATACCAACTTTTTCATTTAATCTGTCTAAAAACTTCTTTTCCTCTTCAGCACAATCCATATTTTTATAATTTTCATGAATTTCGTATTCTAAGAGAGATTCAGTAGTGAAGCTAAGTTTCTTCAGCAAGCCATCTTCAAATAAATTAATCAGAGTCAGAAGCTGATTGCCGGTTTTTGTAACTTCGCCCGCCATTCCCCCTTCCCTACCAGAAACCATGATATATCTAGCAAAGACAGGACTAAGATCTTTGGGTGGATCATACTCCGGAACTACGGATTTCGGGTCTTGTCTTACTGAACGAGCTTTGGCTAAAACAAAAATAGCCACAGCCCAGCTAAAAATAAAAGTAAAAAGACAAGCAAGGAAAAAACTATCTGTATCTGCAAAATTTTTGAGTATCGTGTTAGTTGGAAATAGTATGTTTGGCATTCTTGTATCAATTTAATCGGAACATCCCTAATGCGATTATTATGCTAATATAATAACATAGATTCTGTATAAAAATTATGAAACACTGTAAAGATTGTGAGCCAGCGCAAGAAATACATGTCGTCGCTTATATATCCGTGGTTTTGGGCTGGATAGACGAGCCATTTTTCTCCATGATGGAAAAGCTTTTTAAAAATTTTGCTGAAAAAATGGCAGACAAGATTACTTTGCCCTTTTTTAATTTAATGGTCTTTTTGCGACTAGGACATTGGTCTTTCAAGCCAGACGACAAGGACACTCTCCGCACAAAATGTTTCTGGGAAGAAGCAGAGAGACGCGGAATAAAAATGAAAGAATTCCATCTCGGTCCGATTAAAGATGGCTTTGTTGCTGAATTCGGGGAAGGAGATAAGCGTAAAACAATAATTTTTGACGGTTTGCCTCGTCCGGGACTAAAGGAATCTCCCGCGCTCAAATGGATGGACAACAAGGGCATCATGAAAGAGAAATTCAAGAAAGAGGGTTTACCAGTAGCGGAGGGCGGAGTGGCTTGGAGTAAATCTGGAGCGTTAAAAATTTTCAATAGCTTGCAGAAAGCCCAGAAGAGACCTGTGATAACAAAACCAAATTTGGGCTCTAGGAGCAGGCATACCTTGATTCACATAGATACTCCGGAGAAATTGATATACGGTTTTAAAAAAGCAAAAAAACTTTCGCCGCTGGTCGTGATCGAAGAAGAATTGCGGGGATTTCTTTTCCGGGGAACTTTAATCGGAGGCAAATTAGCGGGTGTGGTGAGGCGAGATCAGCCGGAAGTGATGGGCGACGGCATCCACACCCTGCAAGAATTAATGGACAAAGAAAATGAAAGACCGGAAAGAAACGGTCCGATTTTTTATAAAATTATTATTGATCCGGACGCGGAAGCTGAATTAAAAAGACCTGCCCGCGCAGGCGGGGAAAATATCACCATGCGAGATATCCCGCCCAAAGGAAAAGTCATCACTTTTTCCCAGAAGACCAGCCGAGGTTGCGGAGGCACAACCACGGAAGTCACAGACATCGTGCATGGAGATAATGTGGCAATGTTGGAGCATGTCGCAAGCTTTCTAGACGATCCGCTTATCGGAGTAGACTTCATCATCGAAGACATCACTAAATCCTGGAAGGAGGAACAGCACTGTGGAATTATTGAATGCAACAGCCTGCCCTTTATCGATTTGCACCATTACGTATTGTTCGGCAAGCCCAATAATGTAGCTGGCAAGCTTTGGGATCTAGTAATGCCGGAGTCAAAATCAGATTAAACTGCCCTTCTCGTCCACGGAAATCTCTGAATCCGGATTGTAGGCGTTTGGATCCATCACCAGATGTGAAATATATTTTTCCTCCGTCACAAAACCACCTAAAAATTTCTGGAAGTCTACTTTCGCTTCTCGCTCCCCCCTCTCTTCCATATGTTCGATCGGGTGCGCCTCTGGCGTGAATTCATAATGCCCGCGAATTTCCCCATCGGAGAAAACACGCAAGTGATATTGATCTTCAAAGTCTGCAAACTTCCTCCAGCTTAAAACCTGATCCTTGTCCGTCCAAGCCACGAAATGATTGCCAAAGCCCCATTTATTATGCAAATGTTTTTTCAATTCCTCTAAAGTTCTCCCGGGCGAAAGCCAGCCGATGTGGTATCTCTGCCTGCCGTTATCATGATGAACGATTCCCCACCTAAGAAGAGCCTTCTGCGTGGCTGGGAAAAATTTATAAACAAAATGCCAAATTCGGTATTTTATTTTATCGAAAAAAGTCATGGAAATATGATAACACATCTGGGCGGAAAAATTATGTGTATACTATATATTATTTTAGTGATTTAGTGTATATTTAAAAAAGATAAAAGGAAGGTTGCGCCGAATGGTAAGGCAACGGTTTGCTAAACCGTGAGGACTTTAAAAATCCTCTATGGGTTCGACTCCCATACCTTCCGCCAAGAAGGTAAAATATCATAATCCCACAGTACCTTGGTTTTTTTATTTATTACTCTTTCTTTAGAAGATAGAAAAGAGTTAGTGGTGCTCCCCAGTTTGCGAAGCGCTCGATGAAATCCCAAACCGACTGTCCAACTATTGGTCGCAAAATTGCTGTAAAAAATCCCCAAAATGCCATCCAGAGAAGCAATGGCCTCACTGGACGAAACAAAACTATCAGAGCTAAGATTATGTCAACTACTCCGATAGCCAATATAATATTTAGGGCTGTGGGTTGGCTGAAACCGGATAACTTTTCCACCCACCCGACCCAGTCTGCTTTTCCACCCAAGGCGAGGGCTCCATGTCCCATAAACTCACCGGCTACTGCAATCCTCAAAATCCACTGCATTATTTTTTCTTTATTCATACTTTGTATCTTGTTAATTAATAATTATAACTAAAATTAATCTGAAAATTTGTAAAAATTTACTAATAAATAAGTATCTATAATCAAACAGCCTCGACAAACTATTTTAATTATAGCATAACTAGTTATCCACTTTTCATAAATCAACACCTTGAGAGTATAATGGTTTAGTAGTTGCGCAACTATGCAACTTATTCATTATACACCCCGTTTGTCATCTCTCCAAGCGGTTCTAACAACTTCGATCATGGAAACACACAAAAAGAATTGGTTCAAATATATTGTCGGGTTTATTACTTGTCTCCTGATTCGGCTTATTCCATTTCGTCCCCCCAATATTGAGCCAATACTGGCGACACAAATGCCGTTCTCGAGAGCGTACGGGAAGATCGCTGGATTTTCGTTCGCGTTTTTAAGTATGGTTCTCTTTGACGTTTTAACCGCAAAAGTCGGAATGTGGACTTTCATCACCGCAGGCGCCTACGGGTTTCTGGGGTTGTGGGCGTCGTTCTATTTTAAAAATAAAAGCAATAGCTCGTGGAATTATGCAAAGTTTGCCGTTATGGGAACTCTTGCTTTTGACATTGTTACTGGTCTCTCTATCGGCCCGCTTTTCTTCCGCCAGCCATTTATGGAGGCACTGGTCGGACAGATCCCTTTTACCGCACTTCATCTTGTAGGAAATATCAGCTTTGCGGTCTTTCTCTCTCCGTTTATTTATCGATTCATCATTGAGAATAAAAAATTTGAAACGCAGTCAATCATGGCAATTTTAAAACTAAAACGAATATGAAAAATAATATAAATAAGAAAAAATATTCCCCGCTCCAGCAAATACAGAAACGCGACGGCATGATAGTTCCCTTTGATGAAAAACGCATAACTCGCGCTATCTTCCGAGCAATGCAATCAGTGAAAGAGGGTGATGAAATACATGCTACCCAAGTAATGTATAGAGTACTGGATGCGCTTCTAGTCCTAAGAGAAGAGAAGGAAATAAAAACTTTTATCCCGCACGTCGAGACAATACAGGATATTGTAGAAAATGAGCTTATCGCTTCGAATTTTTTAGCAACAGCGAAAGCCTATATCCTTTATCGAAAAGAAAGATCATTAGTGCGAGAAAAAGTTGGTTTTGTGCCCGAAAAAGTAAAAAGTTTGGTTGCTGAAGGTAAAAAATATTTTAGAAATTCGCTTGCTGAATTTGTTTACTATCGTACCTATGCAAGGTGGATAGAAGAAGAAGGTCGTCGTGAAACATGGATTGAAACTGTTGATCGTTATGTTAATTTTATGCGCGATAATATAAACGGCAAACTCACCGAAGCGGAGTACGCAGAAATTCGAGAAGCAATTCTTAAACAAGAAACGATGCCGTCCATGCGTCTTTTGCAATTCGCAGGCAAAGCAACCAGGCGGACAAATGTTTGTGCATATAATTGTTCCTTTATTGCTCCGAAAAGTTTCCAAGATTTTGCGGAGATTATGTATATCTCTATGTGCGGAACCGGAGTTGGCTGGTCGGTAGAAAGTGAAAACATCCAAGCGCTTCCGCAGATTCAAAAGCAGACGGGCAAAAAACTTCCAATCTATATAATCCCCGACAGCAAAGAGGGCTGGGCAGATGCGTTTGCTCTTGGTCTCAAGACATGGTTTACGGGGGGAGATATTATTTTCGATTATTCTCTTATTCGTCCTGCCGGCTCACGTCTTAAAACTATGGGGGGCAAGAGTTCAGGGCCCGCCCCGCTTCGATCTCTTCTTCTGTTTACTCGGCAGCGTGTGTTGCGTCGCCAGGGTAGACACCTGTCAAATTTAGATGCCCATGACATTATCTGCAAAATCGGTGAATGTGTCGTAGCGGGCGGTGTCCGCAGAAGCGCTATGATTTCACTTTCTGATTTAGATGATGAAATGATTCGCGACTCAAAAAAGGGTCAATTTTATATTTCCGAGGGACAAAGAATGCTGGCAAATAATTCGGCAGTGTATCTTTCAAAGCCAACCACGACCGAGTTTCTGGAAGAATGGATCGCTCTAGTAAAGTCCGGTAGTGGCGAGCGAGGAATATTCAATCGCGGTGAGCTCTCCGGCACATTGCCAAAAAGAAGGCTTAACCAATGGAAAAATGGGGTGTACCCATCGTGGGGAACAAATCCGTGCGGAGAAATTGTTTTACAATCCAAACAATTCTGCAATCTTTCGGAAGTTATCGCAAGAGCAGATGACACTGAAGAGAGTTTACTGCGAAAAATTCGTGTCGCGACGATATTGGGAACTTACCAATCAACTCTTACTTACTTTCCGTATCTATCAAAAGAATGGAAAAAGAATTGCGAGAAGGAGAGACTGCTTGGCGTATCCATCACCGGACAATGGGATTGCGAAAGAGTTCGTGATCCAAAGATCCTTGAAAAAATGAAGTTGACCGCAATTGAAACAAATAAAAAATACGCAAAACGTTTTGGCATAGAACATTCAACTTGTATTACCTGTGTAAAGCCCTCAGGAACAGTTTCGCAAACAGTTGATTGTGCGAGCGGCATGCATCCTCGCCACTCGCCATATTACATTCGCCGTATTCGCATCTCAGCCACCGATGCGCTTTTAAAAATGCTTAAGGATCAAGGCGTGCCGTATTATCCAGAAGTCGGACAAACCCTTGAAACTGCATCGACATTTGTACTTGAGTTTCCAGTCAAAGCGCCCGACGGAGTTATTTGCAAAGACGATATAAACGCGATTGCGCAACTAGAACATTGGAAGATAGTTAAACAACATTTTACTGAACACAATCCCTCAGTTACCGTTTCTGTTGGAGATGATGAGTGGTTAAAAGTTGCGAATTGGGTGTACGAGAATTGGGATTTAGTCGGCGGGCTTTCATTCCTACCTCGCTCAAATCATATTTACCAATTAGCTCCATACGAGGCAATCACGAAAGAAAAGTACGAGGAAATGAAAAAACGTCTTGGCGATTTAGATTTTTCAAAAATTGTCACTTATGAAAGAGACGACGAGACAGAGATTAGACGTGAGCTTGCCTGTGTGGGCGGTCTTTGCGAAATATAATCGTATGTTATACACCGGAAAAGGCGACAATGGAACAACGAAACTCTTTGATTGCCCGCAGGGCAAGAGAGTTAGTAAATCTGAGTTTGTCTTTGAAGTGCTCGGGACGCTGGACGAGCTTAACTCATCGCTTGGATACGCAAAGATACTTTCAAAAAAATCAAAGGATACACTCTTTATCGAGACAAGAAAAGTTTTCTATGAAGAAATTCTTGATAAGCTTCAACAAAATTTATTTTGTATTCAAGCGGAATTGGGAGGATCGGATATACATCCAACCAAAACTCATATAGATTATCTTGAGAAAGTTGTACATGAAGTAGACACGTTGCTTCCTCCAATTAAATCTTTCGTTATTCCCGGAGGAGGAGAGACGGGAGCGTATCTGGACATCGCGCGAACCATTGCACGGCGAGCAGAAAGAGGGTGTGTGATTTTGCGAGATAAGAAAGAAAGAAAAATTGACGATATGAGTCTGCAATTTTTAAACAGACTTTCGAGCGTACTGTACGCTCTTGCTAGGTTTGCAAATTATCAAGAGGGATATACAGAGAAAAGACCCATATATCAATAGTTGCATTTTCTCGCAACTTATTTCATACTTCAACTATGAAAGCGGTCACAAAAATAAAAAGACCTTTGCCAAGAATAGCGTATGAGCAAAATGCAGTAACGTATAAAATACTAGCTAATTCAAAGCGCTTAGAAATTTTGAATCTCTTGCGGGAACAGGAAATGCCCGTAGAAACACTTGTAAAAGAGCTCGGCATCAGCAAAGCCAATGTGTCTCAGCATCTGGCGCTCCTTCGCCACGCAAGGCTAGTAACAGTACACAGAAAGGGCCTGAACGCCTTCTATAATATAATTGATCCCCGAATTGTCGAACCATGCCGCATTCTGCATAAACTTTCCCATAAAGACAAAAGTTAACTAAAGTTAATCTGAAAACTATACATTCCCATCCCACAAACTCCTCGCAGGGGTACACCAGCTTTTGGTGTACCTAGGTCAATTTCTGTTTCTCCAGTTTGAGGTAGAATTTTTTGGAATCCAACAGAATGGATAACAAGTGAAGCCGAACAATCATAAGTGCCATTTGTTTTCATAATAAGTTTTGTGGGTATGCCACCTTTTGCTTCTGTTATTTGCGGAGAATATCCGCCTTTAGCATCAATGGTAATATACTGAACACCGTCTTTAATTTCTACACTTTGCGTTGATGTGGTTCCGCCGATAAAAATAATGGCAATGACAACGATAAGGGCAAGGGTGATGATTATGTAAACCGTTTTATTCATCCCGTTAGAGATAGGAAATCTTTAGATTTCCGTAGTTATATTATTTTTAATTAAAATTTTCGACATAAAATTATTTTTCTATATTATTTCTAACAACAAACTATAAAATCTCTAACAGGATTCATCTCCCCATTATATATTAAATAAAGGATCAATGATGCCAAGACCTGCCAATCCTGCTAACAGCGCAAACATGCCAAGACCTATCACCACAACTCCGGCAGACTTAAAGAAAAGAGATGCGTGTTTCCCGTGAGCGAAAGATGCCGAGCCAAAGGATAGAAATGCGAGCACTGGAAGCGTGCCTAGAGCAAATGTAAACATAATCAAAAAACCAGACATGAAAGATCCGCTTGAGAGAGCAACTACCTGCATTGACTGAGTAAACCCACAAGGCAGAAAAAAAGTGCCGAACCCAATCACCAGCGGGGTAAGAGTTTTATGTTCTATTTTTTTGAAAAAGTTGAAAATACCAGATGGTAATGTCAATTTATTTTTGGTAAAAATTCCGACTAAGTTCAAACCAAGCATCAACATAACCAGAGATGCAATAATTCCCAATATCGCAGTAAATGTAAAATTAATGCCGATAGCATCGCCAATCACTCCAAGCACTCCGCCGAGTATCGCAAAGCTTGCCAACCTTCCAACGTGAAAAAGTAAGAAGGTTTTTGTATCACTAACATTATCTTGCGAAATTTTAGCCGAAAGTGAAAGTACTAAACCACCGACAATAGCAAGACAGCTCGAAATCGATGCGATTAGTCCAATGATAAAGCTCGTTACCGGTGTCGTCTCCCCGCCAATACCTAGATTCAGGATTCCTGATTTTTGTAATACAAAGAATAAAATCAGAAATGCAAGACCAGTCGGCACTGCTCTCCAAATAATGTTATCGCCACTTTTATCAATGGAAACCCCTGATAATTTTTCAACTGAAAGAGAGTAACCGTTTGGTTTTATTTTGCCAGTTAATATGCTTGCAATTTCCTCGGGGCTTTTCTCGTTGTCAACCCTTACTTCGACAATTTCTTCTTCAAGATCAACTTTCGCACCTTTCACAAACTCTTGCTCGTTCAAAATATCTTCAATCAAGATTTTGCACGATGCGCAATGGGTACCAGATACGCGAAATGTGTATGTTTTTAGCATTGAACATACAATTTATCACGAAAAATTACGCCCCGCAACCTGTCACACTTTTTTGTTGTATTGGCGGAAACCAGAGAGCATTCACTTCTTGTGCAGTTTTATGCATATCCGTTTCAGTCGCTCCCTGTGAAGCCATCAGCTCAAGTAATCCGAGCATCGCCATACCGTGGTTGCAATCGGGGAAATAAGTTGAATTCTGACAACATGGTCGAAATATTCCTTTGGAAACTTTTTCAACTAATATCTGCTGTTCTGATGTGAGTGTTACGAAAGAATGCATGCTGTAATGGTCCATAGCGCTACCTTTTGCAAGCGTCCAGCCGCCAGTGGATGCGAAATTCCCCGCCCCGCCGTACCTTGGGTCCATCATTGGACCATTTTCCAAAATTGGATTCTTGTTCGCCAGTCCAAATGCCCAAAGCATATTTAACATCATTCCGGAATTTTCTGAATTAACTGCCAGATTTTCGTTATTGGTGCCGTAAAGCAATTTTTTATTCGCTTCCGTCAGCCCGCCTCTTCGACTATAAAGATTTTCGAACTTATCTTTATCTATCACCCCGGCTTCCACCATTTTTACTCCGAGATCTCCCCAATTGATAGCCGAGAAGGCTTTCGGTAGAACAGGAGTGAAGCCAAAAAGAATAATAATGAGAATAATCAGAGAAGAATATAATATTTCTTTTATTTTGTTCATTTAATTTTTATTAATTAATAATTTTTAGCAACAGTCATCTAATTGCTCCTTTAATATTTCAGCTTTTCCATTATTTCTATTCACGATCTTTCGTCTCTTCAGAATCTTGTATTTTTCTTCAAGTTTATTTGTAATACCCACAACAGATCCACCCATGAGCACTGCTGTTACCAGCTGATACTTCTCAACTGATAACAGCCCGTAACCCATTCCAAGAAGCATCCAAAGCCAAGTAAGCGAGACTCCGGCGCAGATCGGACATATTTTTATCGATAGTTTTTTATTCACAAACCAAATTACAGAGACTATCAGTAAGATTGATATTATTGCAATAGTCATGTTAAATGAAAAAAATTAAAATACCGATAATAATCATCACAAGGCCAGTCCAGAATTTTAATCCATTCATGTTGTCACGCTTCCATATTTGTACTTTTTCGACCAGCGCTTTTTGAGCCGCTACGAACAATACAACTACCAATGGGATAATCAGAATAAAATTATAGAGCAGAAGATAATTAAATCCGCTCATATAAGTCATTCTGTCACGCAAGAGACCTATAACCATAAGATATGGGCCACCCATGCACGGAAACTGACAAATACCGACAAGTAAACCCAATCCAAACACTGCCGGAAAAGAAGCCTTGTCCATTAATTTCCCCATTACACTATGGGCTACCCCGGGGATCTTGAGCTTGATCGGGAAAGTCGGGAAGAAACGATTTATAAGATTAATCACTCCAAAAGCAATGAGCAATGTTGCGCCCAGTTTCCCCATAAAGTGTGGAGTATTGAAGAGATGCAATACTTTCAATATCCCGAGTCCTATCAAGAAATATGCCGTGAATATTCCAATTATATATGTCCCCCCTAATTTTAAGATTTTTTCTCTACTCATTTGAATTCCGAAAAGAAATGCGATGGTTATGAGAAGAATTGAGAACGAGCAAGGATGCACACTGTCTAGAAGCGCAGATATAAGGACAAGCGGCAAGAGCCATGTTCCCTGTCTGCTGATACTCCAAAGTATCGACGCAGTCGCAGAGCTGTTCTTGAGAATAACTATCCCAACTATAACGACAAACAAAACACCGACCGTAATAATAATTTTTTTCATTAGATTAAGGAGTTACATTGGCTTTAATTTCAAACTGAAGTTTATTACCAGCCTCATCTTCGAGGTAAACAAACCGATCAATCATACCGACCCCGGCTGGACCGTGAGCATTTGGGTCATACACAACTTCTATATCGAGCGACCCACCAGCTTTTATGATTTCATTAGCTTTAGGAACTGTTCCACCATGACCCGGCATGCCAAACGGCCTGCTTTTGCTTCCATTTTCTTTAATAATATAAGCAGTCGTGCACATGCAAGAAGTAGTTAAGCTTGGCACTTTTATATCTTCATTTGTAGGATTAGTCACCCTAAATACTCTGCTCACATTTCCGTTTTTCATAGAGATTGTGCCAAAATCATAGAATGTTTCTAGGGCAGTCAAAGTATTCGCCGCTACATTTCCTGTTCTAGCTGGATGTGATTTTGTTAGATTATTAGCGTTTAATTCTCTATTTTCTATTGACTTGCTCCACCACACTAAGCTGGTGACACCAATAATAATTATAGTTATTGAGACAAGTGTTGTTTTGTTCATAAGATTTTAGATAATTAGCATAGTAAAAAATCCTCTTGTGAGGATTCATCGACACAGCTAAAGATCGTACGACAAAATAATTAGCTATGTCTTACATATGAAAGTGATGGACTATTCTCAAAAAGTGAGAGCCATTTATTTATTTCCTGCGAGTAGGAATAAAAATTCTTATTATCTAGGTAATATTTCCATTTATAAAAATGCTGTTTTTGATTAAAAAAATTCTGCTTGCCAAAGAAATACAGAACAACTCCCAAAATCAGAACTAAAAAGACAAATAGTGATGGAAAAATTGCGGTTGAAAACTGTTGCCACTTATTTATGTGATCGAGAGTATTTTCGCATATTGAATAACTATTTTCTGCGTAGGGGCAATTTATCATCGGCGTTCCGACTAAATGATCGGCATGATTGAACTGTAGCAAACCGAACACACCCATGCTTATAAAGGCAAGCAGAACGAAAACACCGGCTAATGATTTTAATCTATGAAAACTCATATTGATTATTTATTGATTTGTTTGAATAGCCAGATGCCGAGCAGAATGAGGTCAATCATCACCACTATGGCAATGACAGAACCAAACCCTCCACCCATCATCCCGCTATACCCGTATCCATATCCCATCATGTAAGCATTATACTCCTTATTTATAATAAAGCTACTTCAATCTTTTATTGATTTTTGTTGTTAATGCCAAATGCGGTATGCAACCAGCACCATCCCAAAAAGCTCTCAATAAGAGCAATCCAGCCCACAATGGCAATAACTAAATTTGCCCAACTTGCGTCAAAATGTGGCGCCCATGGTCCGAGCCACCAGAAAGCCAAGGCAAATCGCAATATCCTATCTAACCTTCCTAAATTTGAATTTGTCATAAAATTCCTGTCCCATAGCGAGCTTCGCTCTACTACTAGGATTTAAATTATTTTAATAAATTTCGATCTTTTGTAATTTTTTACTTTTTGCAAAAATTAATCAATATCACCAAATTCTCAACCCGATTTCCGAAACAAGTATCCCGTTGATATGATCAATTTCTTGATATATTGCGCTTGGTCCCTTCAAAATGGTCTCTTGCGATTCGCCCTTCAAATTCTGATATTTTACTTTTGCCAATAAATATCTCTTTACCATATAATATTTCTTTGAATTAAAACTGTAACATGTCTCTACGCAGGGAAATGGAAAGCGTTTTTCTACCAGAACTGGATTTATTAAAACATTATATTCGTTTTTACTTTTTCTCAATACAATAATTCGTTTTGAGAAGCCAATTTGATTTGCGGCAAAACCCAGCCATTTGTTCCACCATTTTGAAACTGATTTTATGACAATCAATAATTCGTCAGCAATTTGTTTAGCTTCTTCAAAGTCAGTAACGGGTTCGCACTTTTGACACAATATCTTTTTTGGTTCTTTTATAATCTCTTTCACAGGTTGATTGAATGATATAATATTAAAGTAAGCAAGTCCGACTTGTTTACTTACCAATTCTCTAGCATAATATTTTTATATTTCTCACCCTTGGTGTTCATGTGAAAAGATAATAATCCTTTTGATTCTTTTTTAAATCTTGATTCATTTTTACAAAACTGTGAGACTATTTCTTCTGGGTCATCCACAATAGGACATGTCTCGTTCTTTATTGTTGCCCCAAAACTTGAAAATTGATAGTTAGTTGCCCATCGCCATGCTTTGTTAAAATTCTTCGATGCTTCCATAAGTCCACCCGGGTAAATTTCTAAGACATTTTTTACCAAAATATAAAAAGGAAGGTAAAAAAAGTGACTCTCATCACTAATTGTTTTTCCTTTATACCCACCCTGAAACAAACTGCCTTTTTCGTTATATTTATGGTTATATGCAGTTGACATGCTACCACAAAGCCGTTGCATAAATTTTGCAATGCCACCCTCTCTCGTTTCCTGCATCAAAAGATGAAAATGATTCGGTAAAAGCGTCCAAGCAAGTATCCGAGTAAGAGGACGACGTTCTGGCCAATGAGACGGGCGATCATAAAGAGACAGTTTAGATGTTGCCTTGAGCCAGTTGGAATCGGTATGTTCATCATTCAGTAAAAAAAGAGATTGAACAAACCTAATTTCATCTTTATTATCTTCCGTAATTTTCATACCACGCGTACCACGCTTTATGACATGCATTATGGAACCGACACCGTGAGGTTCAACTCTCATTTTATTATTTTAATACATTTATGTAATTAATGGAAGTCCGACTTATTTACTCTTGTTTACTATAAAGTAATTTATGAACGAGTCCCCTTTTGGAGAGCTCGTCATAGATTAAATTATTTTGCCTTTTTCTTCAAGTTTCATATGATGCATTGTTCCGAGTTGAAGCCAAATGGCAATAAGGATAAGAACAGTTGCGTCGTTGAACAAATGCGTCTCAGACAAACCGAATGCAGAACCATTTGTACTTGCAGACCAAGCGCCAAAAAACATTATTACTCCGACTAGTCCAACCAAAGCGCTGATCACATGAAATATTTTTGATAGTTTCATAATATTTTATCCATTAACAATTTAATAATTTCGACCTTTATAATTTTTTCGCCTTAATTCTAAGTGAATTCGACACCACAGATACGCTCGACATCGCCATCGCAAACCCGGCAAATACCGGAGACAGAAGCCAGCCGAAAATCGGATAAAAAACTCCGGAAGCGAGTGGAATACCGACAATGTTGTAAATGAAAGCCCAGAAAAGATTCTGCTTGATTCCGCGCATTGTTATTTTAGAAAGCTTTATCGCTTTTACCAGCTTTGAGATATCTCCGCCAAGGAGCGTGATGCCGGCAGATTCGATAGCAACATCTGTTCCAGTCGCCATCGCAATGCCTATATCAGCCTGCGCGAGCGCCGGGGCATCATTCACACCATCGCCAGCCATAGCAACAATTTTTCCTTGTGACTGCAGTTCTTTTATTTTCTCCAATTTATTTGCAGGCAACACATGAGCAACCACATCATCAATGCCGACAAGGGATGCCATATATTTTGCCGCCTTTTCATCATCTCCAGTCAGCATTACTACCTTGATTCCGAGCCTGTGAAGATCTGTTACAGCTTGTTTCGATTCTGCTTTTATTTCATCGGCAACCATGACAAAACCCAAAACCTTTTCGCTTGTCGCAATAATAACTGGAGTTTTCCCCTGTATCGTGTATTGTTCCAACTTTGAATTATCAAAAGAAAGTCCAAGATCCTGAATTAATTTTGCATTGCCAACAAAGTATCCAACACCCCCAACTGATCCTTTTAACCCCTTCCCCTTTATACTTTCGAAATTTTGCACTTCTGAAAATTTTATATTTTTTCCTGCCCCGTAGGAAGCCGCAGGCTTTCCTTCGAGGTTGCTGGCGTAATTAACAATCGCGTGAGCAATCGGATGTTCTGATTTTTTCTCAAGCGACATTAGTATGGAAATAAATTTTTCATCCGCTAAGCCAGAAAAGTTTTGGATATCGACAAGTGTCGGCTTGCCGATGGTAATCGTTCCGGTTTTGTCAACAATCACCGTATCCACTTTGTGAAGCTTCTCAAGCGTTGCCGCATCTTTGATTAAGATTCCTTCCTTGGCGCCTTTGCCCACTCCTACGATAATTGCCGTTGGGGTAGCAAGACCGAGCGCGCACGGACAAGCAATTACTAAAATCCCCACGAAGGAAACGAGGCCAAAGGACAACGCCTGCGAAAATCCCAGATACTGAGTGCCTATAAGAAGCCACAACCCCAGCGACACGAAAGAGATCGCCAAAACAACAGGAACAAAAACACTTGAAATTTTATCAGCTAGCGCTTGTATCGGCGCCTTGCTCCCCTGGGCATCTTCAACCATCTTGATAATATGAGCAAGCAATGTTTCCGATCCGACTTTTGTCGCCTTGAAAGTAAACGACCCACTGGTATTAATCGTACCTGCCACAATTTCATCACCGATTTTCTTCCCTCTAGGCATAGGCTCGCCCGTCACCATCGATTCATCAATAAAAGAGGAGCCCTCGGTGATTATCCCATCGACGGGAATTTTTGTCCCCGGCTTTACAATAATGAGGTCGCCATGTACCACCTCTTCAACTGGAATTTCTATTTCTTCACCATTTTTGACGACAAGAGCAGTCTTCGCTTGTAGATTAAGAAGTTTTTCGATAGCATCACCAGTTTTCAATTTTGACCGAGCTTCCAGATATTTACCAAGCGCAATGAATGTAATAACGATTATTGTCACATCATAATAAGTTGCCTCAACATTTATAAAAGGTTTAAGAACATCTTCGAAGGCTGTAACAGTGAAGCTGTAAAGATAAGCAACCACCGTTCCGATACCAATCAAAGTATCCATATTCGCCTTGCCATAACGGAGAAATCGGTAAAACCCAAGAAGATATGGTTTACCAACAACAAAAAGCACATAGGTTGCCATCAAGGGCAGAAAATGATGAAAAAATTCCATCAGCGCAGGATTCATTTCGGGAACTATCTTATATTTTATCAATATTTCCCAACTTAAAATAACGGCGCTAATGATTGAAAGCGGAATAGCAGATATCACTTTTATTTTCATGTCCTTGATTTCTGCCAACTTTTCTTGTTTTGACTGGCTAAGCCCGAGATGCGCTGCATGTTCGTCCTCGCTCATCCCCATTTCGCTGGCTGTCATATTTGCCGACATATTCATACGATGCTCTTGCGGCAAGACAAGCGAGTATCCAAGCGGTTCTAATTTTTTATTGAAAAATTCTGGATTAGTTTTGCTTTCATCGAAAGAGATTTTTGCGTTTTCGGTTCCATTGTTTACAGAAATTTCTTCGACACCGTCAATTTTTTTCACAGTTCTTTCAATAATGCTTGCACAACTTACGCAACGCATTCCTTTTACTTTGTAAGTGTTTGTAATATTCATAATTTTATTTATAGTGAGTTTGTCAAACTATTTTCGTTTTAATTGATAAACTTTTAGGATTTCCCTAGTGGCTTTGTCTGTTCGACCTTTCTTTATTTGATCCAATAAACAATGCCCTAGGTGCCCCTCCATGAGAGCATCTTCTATGTTTGAAAGACCTTGTTTGATGGCCGAAGTTTGAGTAATGATATCAATGCAGTAGGCATTCTTTTCTACCATGTTTTGTATACCTCGAACCTGACCTTCTAAGATTTTTAATCTCCTTGCTAGTTTTTGTTTATTTGCTTGCATATTGCAAGTATATACCCCCTAGGGGGTATTGTCAAGTGGCATCGACAAAAGAGTGGAAAAGTTTTAATCCACCAATAGTGCAACCTTATAAAAATATAATGCCCTCGATCTCAAGTCCGCTAGTTGTGCTCAGACTTCTAATTCAATATCCTTTCTCCCCTAATAAGTCTGATGAGAACGATAATAATCGCGATCACGAGAAGTACATGAATAAATCCTCCTAATGTATAAGAAGTTACCATGCCGAGAAGCCACAGAATAACTAAAACCACTGCTATTGTTGTAATCATAAAATTTTTGGTTAATTTATAATAAATTTTCTAGTTGCCGGCATCTCCAGTAGCACCAGTAGCTCCTGTAGAGCCTGTGGCTCCTGTAGCTCCTGTGGCACCCGTAGCACCTGGTAATGGTATTATTATGGTATTGTCTGGATTCTTATCTTGACGCAAAGCTGGTAAACCATAAATAAAGAAAGGCGCAATTAACGCAATCGCCACGATCACCCCCAACACCAAACCCATCCCTGGCGCCGTTACTGCCATATTGTGGTTTTTGTTAAGATTTGGAGATCGCGACTCACGTGCTTCAGCTGAATCCAGAAAAGAGCGTTAGGATATCCTTACACGGATTGGCACTTAACTCTTATGTATCCTGTAAGTTTATTTATTTACCTTCGTACGCATCCTGGAGTGTCTTGATATCGAACTTTTTCATTTTGAGGAACGCTTGCGTAACCCGCACGATTTGCTCTTTACTGCCAGAGGTCATCATCTTATTCATAGCAGCTGGAGCAATCTGCCAAGAAACCCCGTATTTGTCTTTGAGCCACCCGCATTGTTCTGACTCGGGAACTGCGGACAATTTCCCCCAGTAATAATCAATCTCTTCTTGCGTATCACAGTTGACGATAAAGGAAACTGCTTCGTTGAAATCGAAATTGTGCTCTCCCCCACCGTCCATCGCGGCAAACCACGTGTCCGCGAGTTTGAAATCAGTGAACATAACCGTGCCTTCTTTGTTGGGTTCTGAGTTGGCAGGGTATTGGGCCAGTGTCCCGCGCTTCGAGTCCTTGAACACAGATAGATAAAAGTTAGAAGCTTCTTCCGCCTTACCATACTTTTTATCGACAAAGAGCATCGATGGGACGATGAGCGGCCGCTCCTCCCCCTCGGGATTTGTCAGGATGAGCTGCCATGAGAGACCATATTTGTCCGCCACCCAGCCATAGCGTTTACTGAACGGATATTCCCCGATCTCCATCATAACCTTTCCACCTTCCGAGAGCTTCGCCCACACTTCATCTATTCTCTTGGCAGCATCCTTGTCTTGCGACAGATCGAAGTTGACCATGAGCGATATGGCGGGAGTAAACTTGAAGTACGGCCCGGCGCTGATGGCCATAAATGATTGACCCTGAAGTTCAAAAGAGACGATATCGCAATCTCCCGATGGTGTGCCAGTTATGGTGGTTGTGTTCGTTACTTTTGAATTAGAAAACAAGGAAGTATAAAACGCGGCTGCTTTCTTCGCTTCTTTGTCGAACCAAAAATGTGGAATTATTTTTTGCATATATAAAATACTACCACACTCGCAGACACGAAAAAACCCTTGCAAAAATTACTTTTCGTAGTATAATTTTCTTCTAGTGATTTTATGGATGAATTTAATTCAATTATTGAAAAGGAGCTGGCGACTGGAGTAAATCTTTCTATTATTAATTTAATAGATCACCTGTTACGGCATGCCTGCAATATTCATGCATCCGATATTCATATAGACCCGCAGGATAAAGTGGTTCGTATTCGATTTCGTATCGACGGCGTGCTTGAAGATGCGCATACACTTCCTAAAGATATTCACGGAGAAATAATTTCAAGAATAAAAGTTCTCTCTGGTCTTCGCACTGATGAACATAATGCCGCGCAGGATGGGCGCTTTCGTAGTATTATTTCCGATTCGGAAAACTCTAGCAGTGTCGATGTGCGTGTTTCTATTGTGCCTACCTATCATGGAGAAAACGCTGTCCTTCGTCTTCTCTCGGACAACGCGGAAAATTTTACACTTGAAACACTTGGCTTTACGGGAACAGACCAAAGAAAGATTTTAAATGCCGTTAAGAAACCGTCGGGTATGATTTTAGTTACTGGCCCGACAGGATCCGGGAAAACTACTACTCTTTATACATTGATTAAAATGTTAAATTCCAAAGATATATCTATTGTTACCATCGAAGACCCGATCGAATATGCAGTGGAAGACGTGGAACAGATACAGGTTAATACTCGCACGGGGCTAACATTTGCCAATGGACTTCGTTCGATATTGCGCCAAGACCCGAATGTTATAATGGTGGGTGAAATTAGAGATGTGGAAACTGCTGGTATCGCAGTCAATACTGCTCTTACCGGGCACTTACTCCTTTCCACGCTCCACACCAATGATGTCTCAACCACCCTTCCTAGACTGCTCGATATGAAGATAGAATCATTTCTCGTAGCCTCGACTGTATCTGTAGCTATCGGGCAGAGATTGGTACGAAAGATCTGCGAAAAGTGCAAAGAAAGAAAAACTGTAACTGATGAAGAATACAAATGGCTCTCTGAAACTCTTTCAGATCAGACCCTGTTGCAGAATAGAAATTATTTTCAGGGTAAAGGATGTGAATCGTGTAACGGCAGTGGCTATCGAGGACGAATCGTTATTGCTGAAGTACTAGTCGCTGATGAAGAAATTCGAACAGCAATCTTGCGCAAAGCTTCGGCGAGCGAAATTAAGCAGATTGCAATGAAGAACGGGATGACAACGATGCTCGTCGACGGTTTCAAAAAAGCAGTTCTAGGGCTTACTACCATAGAAGAGGTTCTTCGTGTTACGCACGAATAAATTATGGCTAAAAAATATTTAGATTTTTTTAAAAAAAAGAGTCCAGTACACCCGATACACAAGGTAGATACCACAAAGGATAAAAAGTCCCCCGCCAAGAAAAACAGATGGCAAGATATTAGCTTTTTTTCCTACTCAAAATTTTCAGTAAAGAAACAGACATTTTTCGCCAAACGGTTGTCTTTCCTGATCAAAGCCGGAGTGCCGATGCTTGAGAGCATGTATGTAATTAAAAAACAAGCAAAATCAAAATCCGAGATAGGTGTTTTTGAAAAAATCATTGCTGATATCGCCAATGGGCAATCTCTGGCCACATCCTTGGGGCGTTTCAAGGGAGTATTTGGAAATTTTGCCCTAAATATCATAAAGGCCGGCGAATCTAGCGGAACTTTGATGCAAAACTTGAGTTACCTAGCTGATGAATTAAAGAAGAAAGAATTGCTCCGTAAAAAAATAATGAGCGCCCTCCTCTACCCTATCATCATCACGATAGCGACTCTTGGCATCACCGGACTTCTGGTAATTTATATTTTCCCTAAAATTCTTCCAATCTTTCAAAATTTGGGCGCGGAGCTTCCCCTTTCCACCAGAATTGTCATATTTGTCAGCGATGGAGTGCGCAACTATGGTTTTTATATTCTTCTGGGATTGATCGTGTTCGTTATAATTTCTTATTTTTTAAATAAAAAGTTGCCACCGTTCAGATTCTTTCTTCACGGATTGATTCTCCGACTTCCATTTACTGGAGCGGTTGCCAAACACTACAACCTTACGAACTCTACCCGAACATTGGGACTTCTACTTAAAAGTGGACTGTCTCTAACGGAGTCGCTCCATGTTACAGCCGATACTACGGAGAATGTGCAGTACAAAAAAGCTTTTGAAAATATTTCTCGTGGAGTAATGAAAGGCAAGAGTATGTCTGACATCATGGGTCAGTCCCCCCACCTTTTCCCCGACATGTTGGAGCACATGCTCTCAATTGGAGAAAAAAGCGGCAACTTGTCAACTACGCTTATTTACCTATCTGAATATTACGAGAACGAATTTGATGAACTGACAAAAAACCTTTCTACTTCTATCGAGCCAGTACTGATGATTGTAATGGGAATTTTGGTAGGGTTCATCGCAATCTCTGTCATCACTCCGATATATGGCATTACCCAACACCTCAATCCAAAATAAATTTTATGGCGACTTTGTATAAAACAAAACAAGGACTCACTCTGATCGAAATACTAGTAGTGGTGGCAATAATCGGGATCATCATTAGTTTTGGGATGTCCATTGATTTGAATGCTTTTAGGCGCGACACTTTCCAAGCCGAAGAGTCTACTATCGTTGCTCTTTTAGGAAAGGCTCGTAGTCGAGCGATGAGCAATATGTTTGACACAGCTCATGGAGTGTGTTACATTGCACCTAACTACATTGTTTTCCGTGGTACTTGTGTTGCTGGAATACCAACCAATGAACTCACTCCAGCCAATGCGGCCATTGCTACAGCTTCCGACTTCTCCAATCCCGCAAAATTTCCTTCCGTTGTTTTTAATAGACTTGCGGGAACAGTAACTGGTAGTACTATTGATATAACAGTAACTGATGGGCTCAAAACAGAACATATAATAATAAACAATGAAGGCACAATCAACTGGTAACAAATACATAAAAGGTATGGCAACCCTGGAGCTACTCATAGCTTTCGTGATACTTATACTATGCACCAGCGCCGTCATTATGGTTGCCTTCGGCAATCAGTCTTTCGCGGTTGATTCAGAAACGAACAATGAAGCTATCCAAAAAGCGCAGAAAGCACTGGAAGATACAAGAGCTCTCTCTAGGCAGGATTTTGATTTAGTAGTTTCTGACCCAAATCCCATCCAAGATGGTATCTATACTAAACAAATTATAGTTGATCCATTTGCAGCCACGGAATGCAGTAGGCAGATCGAGTCTAAAATCACATGGGATACTGATATGAATCAGCCTCAAAGTATCAACCTATTCAGTCGTGTTGGAGATATTCCGGAGGCATTAGACTTGGGGGGAGACTGCTCGGCATCGCCACCCGGACCAGGATTCACTGTAGGTGGAGGACTGAATATGGGAGGTGCTAAAACAAATGGTTTAGATGTGTTAAATAAAAAAGTTTTCATCGCTCTTCAAGATCCTCCCGGGTTAGCATATGTAGACGCCACAAACTATGCGGCTCCCGTTCAAATAATGAATAGTTACGATGTTGGTTCTGAAGTAAATGATGTAGATATTGCCCGTGATCTAGATACCGGAGAAATCTATGCATATGTTGCTAGAGAAACAAATACCAATCAGCTTCAAATTATTGATGTGACAGATATTAATAACCCGATTTTTGTTAGAAATGTAGATTTACCAGAAGTTGGAGGTAGTTCCGAACCGGAAGGATACCGAGTTTATTATTATAAAAATAGACTCTATATGACCACCAAAGAAACTGCAGGTCCAGAACTCCATATATTCGATGCTTCGGACCCAGTAACTTCTTTCCCAAAGTTTGGAATAAAAGAATTAAACAGAACAGTGAATGATCTTGTGGTAGTTGATCAAAATATTGGTGGCACGAATTATTCTGTCGCTTACATGGTGGCCGATTCAGATCTAAAAGAGATTGGAGTATTTGATGTTACTACTGCAGGAACTGCAAACGAAATGTTTTCACTGAATATGACAGGTGGTGCCGATGCTTATTCTTTATTTTTCTCTTCTACATCCAAACTTTTGTATGTAGGACGACAGGCGAACGCTGGTCAAGAATTTTTTGCATATGATGCATCTAACTCCTTTTCCACACTTATTGAAAGAGCAAAGAGAGAAGTTGGTGAACATCCTATCGGTCTTCGTATTGCTGGTGCCTATGCATACATGGTTACAAATGATAGTAATGAAGATTTTCAAACTTACAATGCTGATCCAGCGACTGGTCTTTCACATATTCGTACTTATAATGCTTCAAATAAAGGCACAGGCATAGATTACGAAGATCAGTTTATTTATGAAACTATGGAACAAGGAAGCGAAACTCTTCAAATCTACTATGCTCCCTAGGTCATTAAATAAAGGTTTCACTCTTATAGAGGTCTTAATTTACATAGTCCTTTTTTCCATTCTCATGGGAGGTGGTTTTATAACTGCATATCAAATGATTGATGGTTCCAGGAAATTGAGCGCGAAAGATACTTTACAAGAAGAGGGTAATTTTATTATGCGAAAAATCAGCTGGGCACTGACAAGTGTTGATCCTACGGTTGCCACAATACCCTCAGCAGGAACTTCCCCCAACCTTAGAGTGACGAAATACGACGGAAATCAAATTGACGTTCAACTTAATGGAACAAAAATAGAAATGAAGCAAAGTATTAATGGCAGCACTTTTCGCCCGATAACGACTGACAATGTTTCTGTCAGTAGTCTGCAATTTACATATATAACACCAGTGGGATTAGAGCCCGCGGGTATTACGGCAGCAGCAGTTATAAATGGAATAAACTTTACCATTACAAAATACATGAGAAAATAATGTGAAAATGATTATTCTAAATAAAAGAAGAAATAAAGGATTCATCGCTCTCATATCTGCCATTGTCATTTCGGTGATTTTGTTACTCATTGCAGCCAACTTAAGCTTGACTTCATTTTATGGCCGCTCGAATATTTTAGATTCAGAACTTAAAGAAAGAAGTTCTGCCTTGGCTGAAGCTTGCGCAGATACAGCAATTTTAAAATTAGCAAACAATAAAGATTATGTATTAGTTGCCGCTGATCACAGCATCTCCGTGGGAACGGGACAATGTGATATTGTTTCTTATTCTTTTCCCCGAACTGGAAACATAACCATCATAACAAAAGCTAATTATAATAATACTTATTTTACTACTCTACAGATTGTAGTTAATTCAGCAGCGAACATGGCTGTTGTTTCTTGGGAAGAAATATAAACATCATATCAACAGTCCCCCCTTTACAAACTGGCTACTATGTAGTAGTCTACGGGACATATTATTAATATAAATAAGTCGAATATTATAAGTAAGTTATTATAAATTTATGAAAAAAATCGTTAAAAATAAGGGTTTTACGTTGATTGAGATTTTGGTCGTTATCGCTATCATTGCCATTTTGGCAGCTATAGTGCTTGTTGCTATCAATCCTGCTAAGAGATTCCAGGATGCTAGAAACACACAACGAAGAGCAAATGTGGAATCTATCTTGAGCGCAGTTCAACAGAATATGGTTGACAATAAAGGAATCTTTACATGCGCTGGCCCAGGAGCAATTCCTGCTGTCGCAACTGTCATGGAGGACACAGGGGGCTATGATATAGCAGAATGTATTAGTGCTTACCTTTTAGTTCTTCCGGTTGATCCACAAAATGGTTCATGGACCGACGATGACAATTATGATACAGACTACACTATTAAACAGGATGCTACTACTAAACAAGTAACTATCAATGCTCCGTCTGCTCCCGGAGACGGTGGAGGAACAATTTCTGTCACTCGCTAAATAAATCCGATCTAGTTGCAAAAATCCCTCACATGCACGCATGTGAGGGATTTTTGAATTTAATTATTTCACCTTTTTATTTTTCTCTCTCCTCTTCCCCTCCTCAACCCACTTTCCCCCTTTTCCCCATCTACGCCATGGCGTAGATGTAGTTAGTATGACAAATAATTATTCTTTTAGAGAGTTTAGAGAGAGTCTAAGGCTCTATCTACGTCTTTATCCCTCTTGTCCTTTTATTTTATTACTTTATTTTTCCCTAATTCTTACCAACTTTTCTGTTTTTAAACAATTGCACGATAAAATAAATTATAGAAATAAAAGAATATAGTCCAGCGAAAAACAATGTTAGATCTTTACCATCAAAGCTTACTATGGCTCCACTCCCACCTCCTGTTTCATATGCAAGCAGAATAGATATGAGAACATATACAAGGGTGATAAGTGAATATATTTTATACTTCTTGGTGTCAAGCACAAAAGCAAAAAGACTCACAATAAACAATACTACACCCCAGTAAAATAAATATCCAATAAATTGAGCTGTATTATAATCGAATGGACCTTTTGTATATGACGAATACCCCAAAAATATTCCCACTGATAATAAAAGTAACGAAAAACTTATTATTTTTTTCATATTCATATTAACCTATTATCTAATAACCCTCTTGAAATAACAACCTCTATTTCAACCCTATTGTTACAGAATAAACATTTCCATCATCAAGTTTGGTAGAAATGGTATACCAATATCCGGCTGGTAATTTTTTCGTACTCCAGTTATAGATATACTGCTGACTTTCAGGATCCCATTTGTATGTGTTGCCAGTTGTCGCAGTGTCATTATAAACAGATTCAGTGGCGGAAACATTCATTTTCGCACCCATTTGCGCACCGAGCCATATAGGCGCCGAATCTGCTTGCATAATTGTGCCATCATATTTTCTAAGTTGAAATTTAACAGGGACTGTACTGCCAGCTTTGAATATGCTTTTCTCTTGATCAATTTGATGTGCTGTATCGTTTATTGGTTGGAGAAAACCAGAGAAAACATATGGCATAGTAACGGTTCTACCTTCAGGGGCAATAATATCTGTCTCTGGGACCCCATCTCCATTTTGATCAAGTTGTAATAATAAAGCTCCCGCAGAATTCAGTGTAACTTCTGCGATTGTCTCCGGGGTCACTGGAATATCTTTAAAGATTGTTGTCGTCGTTGTTCCATTGGTTAGAACCTTTTCTGATTCATATGTGAATATACCGGTATCTATACCTTTTATTTCTATACTCCCCATTTCGTCTTCGGGGAGGTTTAAGTACTTACCCTCACCGAATTCCATATATGATGAATTCGTAATATTTTCTTCTACATAACAAAAGTCAAAATCTGGCGGGCAAATTTTACCAGTGTGATTAGGTACTGTAGCATAATCATAAGCATCGAGAGTAACCGGTGAGTGAATTGAAATACGAAAACGATTTTCTGTGTCTATTGGTTCGTTGTCTTTTACCACATTGTCTAATGCAACATCTCCAGCTTCAATTATTGATTTAATAAAATTATTCAGTGAATCGACTTCTAAAATATCTTTATGTTCTCTGTTGAGTCTCAATATAGTATTATAATTTTTAAAATCTACCCAATATTTTTCCGCATTTCCAAGAAAATTCATATATTGCGCACTAGGCACAACTACAGTTCCATCCCCATCCGAGGTAAAACGAGGTCTTTCGTCTAATGCATACGGAGGACATGTTACAGCTCCGGGTGGGCAAGACACTGATTTTGGGTAGTACTCCATACTTGCGACAGTTTCGAGTCCCCAGCCAGCCACTTCAATCACTCGCATGTCTTCAGGCGGAGTCCATGCGTCTATATTGTCGTGCAAACTTTCTGCTTGAGAAAATAAATCTTGTGAGAGATTGATAGGCAAATTTGTTTCACCAATCAATGGATTGGTTCGACCTTCATTTCCAAAAAGAAAATCTTTGTACTCGTCATAGGAATCAATTACGCCACCAAAAGCTTGAACCATTTGTGTTGTAATTCCCGAAGGAATTGCATTATCCACGAATGTCGCAGGTGAAGCATCGACATGATTTATATATTCTTTACTTGGTAAAAGTCCATAAGCCCCGAGCATATTTCGTCCAAGTTCACGAGCGTGAATTTCGTCCATTAGCCAGCCACTCAAAATTCTCTGGTCATATCCATGGAGTATTGCTGGTACTGCCTTTGCTGTGCCAATTTCTGGCACGGCAACTAAAATTAATACATCTATATTATCAATTAGATTATTTATTCCCGCAACCTTGTCGTCTTGTAATTTTTTCAAAAGCGTTTTAGCTAAAAGTCCACCGTTGCTGTGAGCAACAATGGTAACTTTGCCGTTTTTTGATTCCGAGTCGACCAATGATTGTAGAGTATCGATTAACGAGACTGTTTCATTTTGATATTTTGTTCCATTGCTCACAATGTCTTCAATGTCTTGTCGCCAGTCATAGGCATATTCTTTCCATTTTTTTATTTTTTGATCAGTAACCAATTGATCCATAGTTTCAGAAAAACTTTTATAGATATTTTGTCCCAAAGCCCCTGCTGGAAATGGCGTGTTTGTCTCTTTTATGATATCTCTTGTATAAATATCTAGATTCATGCTTGTTCCATCAGGATTCAAATACAAATCTTCCACATCGCTGTTTGTATTTGGTTCCCATAACTGGTCTTCATCTCCATTATCTTGCTCGTACAATCTAGAACCCATTATTCCCGGCAAAAAGAGAACATTGGAGAAACAGGTGGTGCAAGTCGGAACTTTCCAGCCATCTGGTATTTTCCAAGGGAAATTGTCGGTTACATTGCCAAAGCTAATCGCAGTATCACAAATAAAATCATTATTTATATCATTACATCCCTCCTCTGGAGTATCGTGGTTGCGATAATAGTTACCACCTATTGGCATTGGTTGATAAATGAGATTTGCAGAATTACTAAAGGAAGAAATATTCGGAATGGACATGAAATTATTATTGTAAACTTTATTATTGTTTACATTTGAACTCATTGCGACACCTATATTAGTTACAGAAATTGTGTTGTTGCGCACCGTTGTTCTTTGTGTATTCTGAGTTAAAAGTATTCCTGTGCTAATAATGTTTACACCAGGAATATATCCAGCTGTATTGGTTACCACATTGCCATCAATGAGATTATCAAAATCATTAAAGGAAAGAAAAAATCCTAAACCGAAGCCACGTGTTTCGTTGTTTAAGAATCGGCTATTTGTTGTTTGAAACACACCAATCCCACTATCAAAACCTTCAATAATTAAATTTTTTACTGTAATGTTTTTTCTAAAAGCAATATTAATTCCACTTCCAACCCCAAATCCATTATTCCATTTCACTATTTTTCCATTACCGTCGAGCGTAATATTGTCATTCACAATTTGTATTACTTCGAACACATCCTGTGTCATGGTGCAAGTAAGGGTGACTTGGTTCCATATGCCAAATGTAGAGCAATCTCCGCCCGTAGTATCATTACGAATGGTTTTTGTACTAGGTTGAGTTTTAATGAAAATTAAATGAGGTTCGTAGCCATTTAAAGTAAAAGTTGTATTTGGGGATTCATTTGCAGAACGTTGCACCACATTTTCCAATGAATCAATATAAAAATAAAGGTCTTGGTTTGGAAGATTTTCCAATAAAATAGTTATTTCTTCTTTGCCTGCTATTGGAATAAATACCACAGATGATCCTAGCGATATTTCTTTTATAATTTCAGTTTCGGGGCTAGAAGAAATAGTGATATCTAAAAAGTCTTGTATAAATGGAAGATTGGCTGTTTCCGTTGTCGAGGCAGACTCATTTAGGAGAATAGTATCTTCAGCATTTACTGTATGCCCACCCCAAAAAGACACCAAAATGAGGACCACCACCCCAAATTTCAATGCATTTTTCAGTACAGTCATAAATATCTCCATATTAGCAGTATTTCCTAAAACGGCAACTGGGGGCCAGTCTGTAGTAGAGTTAGGGTTAATAAAATCTATAATTACCATCTACGCCATGGCGTAGATTAGTTTGTATATGATTTAGCTAACTTAAATGTTTTAAATTCTTTCTGCAGGCCAATTCTTTTCAGATAAGCAAGAAAATCCACCGGCAGTGGCGAAGGCCCAACCCAGACACTTTTCTGAATCATGACAAAATCAAAATTCTTAAGCTGTCGACGAAACCAATCTCGCTCTTTTTTCCTCGTATACGGAACATCGTACATTAAAAGTAGGTTCTTTGGCGCATCTTTTTTAAAATCAGAAACAAAAGAACGAAGATACAGCCGTTTGTTTTTTTTAGTATTTTTAAATTTTTTCGAATCACTGAAACTTGGCAAACCTAGAATATTCACCGGCACACCTTTGTAATAAAATTTCTTTCTTCTCGTCATAAATCGATTATAGCACTTTTTCGTTAATCTACGCCATGGCGTAGATGTGGATATAGTGGAAATAATGATATAATCTTTGAGTGGAACTTAGCGATAGACTTGAAATAAAATTCCGCTTAGATGTAAACCAAAAAAGGGCTTTAAATAGGCTCAAACTTTTCTCTATTGCCGACCTTTTGTACCACTTTCCTGTCAGATATTCTCATATTAGTGAAATAAAACCCATTAGCCAGTTAGTGGCGGGAGAATTTGCGACGGTCTATGGAAGATTTTGGAGTCCGGACATAAAAAGAGGATACAAAAGCAAAGTTTTGCGAGCAGAAGGAGAAGTGATAGACGAAACTGGAAAAATAAAAGTTGTCTGGTTTAATCAAGCTTACATCGCGAAAATGATACATTCTGGACAATTCGTAGAACTAACCGGAAAAGTGATGGAAAGTAAAAGGGGCAAATATCTAGCAAACCCTGAATTCAAAAAGATTGATTTACTGCCGATTGATACACATGATTCTCTATTTAATTTTGAAAAGAAAAAACAGAGCGAAGTCTTTGGTTTTCCTGTTTATGCAGAGACCCGTGGCATAACTTCTAAATGGTTCTACCATGCAATAGAGAAAATATTGCGAGAAAAAACGTTGGATAGAATAGGAGACTACATTCCAGAGGACATTCTTAAAAAATACAACCTCCCCAGCCTGAGGACCGCGCTCATTTGGATTCACAAGCCGAAAAATTCGCGAGACGCTGAAAGCGCCAAGAAAAGATTCGCTTTCGAAGAAGTTTTTTGCATTCAGCTGGAGCGCCAGCATGACAAGTTTGAATACAAAAAAAATAAATCTTTTCAGATTATTCCAGATGAGAAAAACGTTAAGAAATTTTTAGAACGTTTTCCTTTCGAACCAACAAATTCCCAAAAGAAATCTATCGAGGTAGTCTTGGACGATATGGCGAAGAGTTTCCCCATGTCCCGCCTCCTAGAGGGTGATGTCGGATCTGGAAAGACAGCCGTTGCGGCCACAGCAAGCTATGTGGCAGTACAACAACGTCCCAATGGACAGACTTTTGGCAACTTACAAGTCGCTTACATGGCACCCACGGAGATCCTGGCGGCACAACACTTCGAATCTTTCATAGAATATTTTAAATACCTACCGATTAACATCGGGCTCATCACCGGATCAGGTTGCAGAAAATTCCCTTCTAAAGTTAACCCCCTCGGATGGACGAATATATCCCGCGCGCAGCTTTTGAAATGGGTAGCAAATGGAGAAATTCCCATATTGATAGGCACGCATGCTTTGATCCAAAAAACGGTTAAATTTAAAAATCTGGCGCTATGCGTGGTGGATGAACAGCACAGATTCGGTACAGCGCAGAGAAGAAAGTTGGTCAGGAAGGATGCAAAAGGAAATATGAGCGCTCCACACTTGCTCTCGATGACAGCTACCCCTATCCCCCGCACCTTGGCGCTGACCATCTATGGCGACCTAGACCTCTCTCTCCTCGATGAAATGCCTGCTGGCAGAAAGAAAATAATAACAGAGATAATCACGCTGAAGGAGCGCGAAGAAACTTATGAAAAAGTCAGACAAGAATTAAAAGCTGGCAGACAGCTCTATGTGATCTGCCCGAGAATTTTCGAACCGGATGAAGAGTACCCCTACCCGACCTCCCCCTATATAGGGGGAGGTGCCAAAGGCAGAGGGGGTATAGAAATGAAAGCCGTTACCACTGAAGCAAAACGACTCAAAAAAGAAGTTTTCAGAGAATACGAAATAGGTGTACTGCACAGCAAGATGAGCAAGGAAAAAAAAGAAAAAGTGATGCAGGAATTTACGGAAGGCAAAATAAATATTCTCTGCGCCACATCAGTGGTGGAAGTAGGAGTAAATGTGCCGAATGCCACCCTTATAATAATAGAAGGGGCGGAACGATTCGGCTTAGCCCAGCTTCACCAGCTTCGCGGACGAGTGCTGAGGAGCACGCATCAAGCGTATTGTTACATCTTCGCTGACGCCAAAAGCGACAAAACTATCGCCAGGTTAAAAGCTCTTAAAACCGCCCAAAACGGCTTCGAGCTCGCAGAGCTAGACCTCTCGCTCCGCGGTGCCGGAGAGCTCGGAGGAACGAAACAATGGGGCATCACCGACCTCGGCATGGAAGCAATTAAAAATATAAAAATGGTTGAAGCCGCCCGCACCGAAGCTGTCCGCTTGATAGGAGAAGACCCAGAACTCACTAAATATCCCCTACTGAAACAGAAAGTCCATCAAAAAGCTGGGGAATTTCATTTTGAATAAGTAGTTTATTGTACTGTTCCCCCACCCATGTCCCCTAATTCTTTTTTAAGTTTCAAGTCTTCAGTCTTGGGCACGGGTCGGTAAACTGTGTCCGATTTTGCAGTATCCATTTTTATTAGCTTCTCACCATGCTCAATCAAAATATTTAAGCGAGCAAATATTTCCTCTACATTTATCATACCTTCTTTTCTTTTCTTTGTTATATCCGCAACTATGTCATCTTGAATTTTGGCTGGTAAATCGTCAAATCTGTGTAAATAAGTAGCATCCCAATACCCCAGGTTTAACAAAAATTCTCTGGCCGAAAACGGTCTTACTGACTCCGTTGCATGCTTAATTGTCTCTGAAGCATCTATTCCCCCTTTTCTGTCAGCGATACTTTTTCTATTAAATTTTCTAAACAATCTTTCTAGCATATTTTTATAAAAATTAACAATGGTTTGATTATAGCACAATATATTTTCTATACCTGGGTTTTACTTAAAAGAACCTCTTTTACCGCTGAAGCTAAAAATAATATATATACTCTCATCTCATTTGAATCCATATGAAGAGCCTCCCTCGCTCTATCAAATATTGGTCCACCCTCATCCATCTTTGCATTTATACTCAACGTGCCATCGCGCTCTAATTTTAGATTCTGTGGTGATTTTATTCTCATTAATGCAACATAGTCAAAAGCATCTAGGGTTGCTCTAGCTTTTATAACTTTATCTCTTTGTGTTTCTTTATTTGTTGTAGATGGATGTTCGGGCATATTTGTCCGTCCTCTTGGATTCGAACCAAGGACCCCAGAGGTATAAGCTCTGTGCTCTAACCAACTGAGCTAAGGACGGAGGTTAAGAACATTTCAATATTACAAGATTAATCTTGTTTTCGCAAAGATTTAATTGCTTTTTTGATTGTATCGTAGATTACCGGAAGCTCTAAATAGTCTATCGATATAGCAATCCAGGAGAGCCATACGGGTATCGCCACGAGAGCTGTGCCAGTAAACTGCGCATAAATTACTTCATCGGTAATCCAAAATAAATGGAGCCACTGTGAATTAATAAAAAAAAGAAAAAGAATACTCCGCCACTCTAAACTTTTATCTTGCATGTATTGATAAATATAGAAGATAGAGCTTGTCACAATGGCTGGTATTTCTGTATAGTCCACCAACGCAATGACAGTATCCCAAAAGCTACTCGGATCCCAGAGGGAGTGCCCGAATGTTTTGGAGAAAACAACATTGGTCGTCATCCAATACAGATGCACCAGCTGTAACAGAAACAATAGAGCTGTAAGTGGAGCAATGACCCGATATTTGTCCTTGTACCATTTCCAAAATGTATTTAACATCTTTTATTAAAAAATTTTAAAATATAACTTTTTGTAGGAGTTTCGAGGCTGACGAGCCGAGAACTTCAGGATTTTTTAAGCTTCAAAAAATCCGTACCGAAAAAAGTTGATATTTTTTAAATTTTTGTTTCACCTTCTTTTTTCTTCAGCACTATTCCATGCGCAGTTAGTATTTTCTCGTACTCTTCTTGTTCCAATGTCTCTACCTCTATAAGCTTACTGGCAATGGCAACAAAAGCCTTTTTGTTCTCTGTCAGAACCTTCTCTGCTGATTTCAATCCATCATTTATTATTCTGGAAACTTCAGCATCCACCTTCGTAGAAACTGCCTCAGAATATTCTTTCTCGACTATTTCTCCGAACTGTGCCCTGCCCAAAGCACCTGCTAGGGCAATGGGGCCAATGGCGTCTGACATTCCCCAGCGTGTGACCATAGCTCGAGCTAGATTTGTGGCCACTTGCAAGTCAGAAGAAGGACCTGTGGTAATGTCACCAAAAATCATCTGTTCAGCAACATACCCGCCGAGCGACATAGCGATGTCGTCTATGAATTCTCTCTTGGACTGAAGCCGGCGCTCTTCGAGGGGCAATTTTAATGTGTACCCCCCAGCATTGCCTCGCGCAATGATAGATACTTTATGTACTGGATCGGCATAGGGCAAGACTGAAGCCACCAGCGCATGACCTGCTTCATGATACGCAGTAATTTCTTTTTCTTTCTTTGAAAGCAAATGGCTCTTTCTCTCGGGACCGAGCAATACCTTCTCAATCGCGCGAATTAAATCAAATTGAAAAACTTTCTTGCGATTTTCTCGTGCGGCAAGTATTGCGCCCTCATTCATTAGCGAGTATAAATCAGCGCCAGAGAATCCTGGGGTACGTTCCGCAATTAATTTCAAATTAATGTCTTCCGCAAGGGGTTTCTTGGTCGCGTGTATCATGAGTATCGCCTCGCGATCAGCGCGATCTGGCAAATCAAGTAATACTTTCCTGTCGAAACGCCCAGGACGGATAAGCGCCGGGTCGAGCACGTCAGGCCTGTTAGTAGCCGCCATGACTATCACCTTGTCGTTTGGCTCAAAGCCATCCATCTCCACCAATATTTGATTTAGCGTCTGTTCACGTTCGTCGTTTCCCCCGCCGAACCCGCCTCCGCGAGTACGCCCTATGGCATCTATCTCATCCACGAAGATGATTGCAGGCGCCGCCTTTTTGGCCATTTTAAAGAGATCCCGTACTCGGGAAGCTCCAACACCCACGAACATCTCCACAAATTCGCTTCCTGACAAGTGGAAGAATGGGACGCTTGCTTCGCCTGCCACAGCCCTCGCGAGCAGGGTCTTGCCTGTGCCCGGAGCACCAGTCAATATGACGCCTTTCGGAATTCTCGCTCCAATATCTAAAAATTTCTTAGGGCTTTTAAGGAAATCCACAATTTCTTTCAATTCTTCTTTGGCTTCTTTACAGCCAGCCACGTCCTTGAAGGTGACTTTATTATTTTTATCGTTTGGGTCGGTAATGCGCGCCTTGGACTGACCGAAGGTCATCGCTTGAATGCCAGCGCCCTTCACTTGCCGAGACAAATACCAGAAGAAAAGCAAAATAAAAACAATCGGCAATAAAAAGGGCAGAAGATTTAAAAGCCAGAAACCAAATCCGCCTTCATCTTTTATCTCTATTTCGGTTTTAGAAAGCGCGTCGCTCGTGACTCCATAATTAAAAAGTGTCTGAGAAAGCGATGAGCCGACTTCTTTTTTAGATTTTTTAGTTTCATCACTCTGGTAAGTAATAGTTAGCTTGTCTCCCGCGACAACTATCTTCTTCACTTCTCCCCCAGATACGCCCTTGGCTAAGTCTGAAATAGGAATTTCGGGAGTTATTTTACTATCTCCAGAAATCGCCAAATAAGCTCCCGAGATAAGCATGAAAATGAGTATTGCTCCAGCGGCGTTCCCTAAAAAATTGTTTTTTTCTTTGCCCTTTTTGCCGTTACCCTGTTCAGTTTTTTTATTAAGAAAATTAAAATCCATCTAACAATGGTAGCATAAAAAGTCCAAAAATCAAAGAAGAAAAATTAAATAAATTATTTCAAAAGAATCTTCTATTATTTTCTATTTTGGACTTCGTATTGTTTTTTTAAGTCTTTAATCTGTTTAAGTTTAAGCTGCATTTCTCTAATAATCCTCGAACATTCTTCAAAATTTTCCTCATTGATCCCCACATCCACTGAACCCCAAGACCCATCGGGATTCCTCGTCTCGCCAATACTGGGGTCTATACTGGTTGGAGCCATATTTATACCACCACGATTAAGGTTCCCAGAAAGATGAAGTTCTTCAAGTAAACTTTCAAATTCTTTGCCTAAATCCAATAATTTGGATTCTATCTCAGTTCTAGGAACTTCTGCCATATTCATTCTCCTTTGATCCTCGGGGCGAAAACCTGCATTCATTATTCCCATGGTATTTTTATATTATTTATTAAAAGTATAATTTCGACAAAAAAGCAAAACCTAATTATCCATGATTATAGTACTTAACGCATTAATAGCAAAGTTGTCTTGTATCTGTGGAGATGGGGGAAATCGAATCCCCGTGCAGAAGGTTATTGCTAAGAAGTCTACATACATAGCGCGCTTGTGGGTTTAAATTAAAAAATTTAGAAACGAGCCAAATATTTTTTAATCGATTCTCTTTGTTTTGCTGTGACATCGAGAAAGTCGCCACAGCTATCCCGATAATATTATGCCCGCTCTTATATATCGGAAGTCTATAAGAGAGACATCAGTTAGGCGTAAGCCGAGACTGAAGCGAAAGCAAAGTCCGCCTCACCGAAGTAAGGAGAAATTGAAGCTTTCACTTTAGAAGCTAATTTTGCAATTAACATTTAGACAAATTTTTACGAGATTATGTCTATGCTCGGTATGCATCAATAACAAATGACCAACTGTCTATGCCTTGCATCCCCATGTTTTTCACGTCTTTCTTTTGTCAACGTCCTTTGTATTCCCTACGAATCTCTCGATCCGTCTCTCGTTTTTTTATAGTTTCGCGTTTATCGAATTTTTTCTTGCCTTTGACTGCCGCAATTCCCACCTTTATTTTTCTCCCTCTATTATACACTGAAATTGGTACGATTGTCAAACTTTTACTTTTCTCATTTCCCGCGAGCTCGCTGATTTCTTTTTTAGTTAGCAGAAGTCTCCTATTGCGCAATGGATCATAGTCCTTCTCCGCATTTTTCGGCTGATATGGCGGAATACTTGCATTGATTAAATATGCTTCACCTCCCCGCACAATAACAAAGGCCCCCTCGAACGACATTTGCCCCCCTCTTACAGATTTAACCTCGGAGCCCAAGAGCTCAATACCTGCTTCGTATTTTTCCAAGATTTCGTAGTTAAAACGCGCTTTTCTGTTTTCGGCATAGTGAGACATACGTATATATTAGCATAATGTTGACTTCAAGCTTAAAATACGCTATTATCCTGTAATCAAAACATATTTATATATCAATTGCGTGAAAGAATAAACAATCAAATACGGGCGAAGGAGCTCCGAGTGTTGGATCAGGAAAATAAGAATCTAGGTATTTTAAGTATAAAAGATGCCTTAGAAATGGCGCAAAATGCCTGCTTAGACTTAATTGAGATAGGTCCCAATGCCAATCCGCCGCTAGCCAAGGTGATGGATTTTGGCAAATATAAATATGAAGTAAGCAAGAAGTTGAAGAAACAAAAGGGTGGAGCAAAGCATACAGAAACCAAGTCAATCCAGATAAAAATAGGCACGGGAGACCACGACTTGGAGCTCAAGGCGAAAACTGCTTCCAAATGGTTGAAGGAAGGGCACAGAATCAAAGTTGAACTTTTCCTTGCCGGACGCGCAAAGTATATGGATGAGAAATTTTTGAAAGAACGTTTGGACAGGGTGCTACATTTAATTACCGAAGATTATAAAATATCCGATGCGTATAAAAAGGGTCCGAAGGGTTTAACCACAACAATTGAAAAGAAATAGTTATAAAGTTTATAAAGTAGAATACAAATACATGAAAGGAATGAAAACAAATAAATCATATAGCAAAAGACTGAAGCTTACCAAAAATGGCAAGGTTTTGTCTCGCAAGCCGGGCTTCAACCACTTCAATGCTAAACAATCCCGCACCACACAGCTAGCCGGACGCAAGGGACAAAATTTTATTATCAAGAGCAAGCCGAGGAGCCACCTTTTACCGTTCAATTAAAAATTAATAATTACGAATTAAGAATTGGATTCGTAATCGTAAATTGACAACTCGTAATTTATTATATGACCAGAGTAAAGAAGGGAGTACATGCATTAAAAAGAAGGAGAAGCATTCTAAAACAGACCAAGGGTTTTCGCCATGGAAGAAAGAGTAAAGAAAGGCAGGCTAAAGAGGCGCTTCTGCACGCTGGTAATTATTCTTTTGCCCACAGAAAAGACAAAAAGTCGCACAACAGGAAACTCTGGAATATAAAAATAAATGCAGGCACTCGTGAACTCGGAATGTCTTATTCTAGATTTATTGATGCACTGAAAAAGAAGAATGTATTGCTCGACCGTAAAATCCTCGCTGATCTCGCGGAACACAATCCATCAACTTTTGCTAAGGTTCTGGAAAGCGTACAAGCAAAGGTCTAAATTTTATACTCTCCTATCTTGCTTTCTTCTATAAGAGTAATGATGCCTGCCACAAGTTTCTTAGGGTCTCCACTTACTGCGACCTTGGGAAAAGGACGGTGGCTTTTCTTTATAATATCTTTTAATTCATCATCCATTTCCCACGGTCCCTCAAAAATGCCGATAGGTTTATTGTCCTCAAAGGCAACGGTAAATTCATGAATAGTCCCCACGCGACCACAGCCGCAAATAACCGCGTCTACAGAACGAGTCAACAGCAGATCTCTGCCTGGATAGCCGAAACCCGTATAAATAATCAAATCTAGATAGTCTACTGGAAGCTTATAAACTTCTACATGTTCACGCTCAGAGGCCGCCGGAGAAAAACCGATGGAAGTCCCCCCCATTTCTTTAGCTCCCATTGCAACCCAAAGCGGAAATCCCGTAGTTGCCCCTGTCACCAAGATAGCTCCCTGGCGCGCAATTTCACGCCCCAATTCTTTCGCTTTTTCCAGCGCATCCACTCCGCAATGACCCGTCTCAGCCGCGCCAGAAACACAGATTTTAATCTGGCTATGACCATGCTTTTTAGGGAAAATTGAGAGAGGATCCATATTTTCATTATACATAAATACAAAACTCTTTACAATATAATTTTCGGTTAGAAAGATTTTTCTAACACTCTAGTTTGATACTATCGCCCACCTCTGGCGCATACACGTCAATGCCCAAATTGTCTCGGAGCTTTTGCACTAGAAACATCGCGGACTTCGGCTCTCCCATAACTACAAAAACTTTTTTAACTGTGTCTTGCATATCCCCGACGAAATCGAGCAGTCCATCCGAATCTTTATGTCCTGAATATCCAGAAATTGTCACAATATGCGACCTCACTATTACATCTTCTCCTGTGATGCGCACGGTCTTCACTCCTTCTTGGATTAAACGCCCCGGGGTGCCTACTGATTGATAGCCAGTTAAGAGCAAGGTATTGTTCGGATCCGGCAAATAATGCCTTTCGTGATGCACCACCCGCCCGCCAGAAGACATTCCGCTGCCCGCAATAACTATCTTTGGGTTAGGCACAGTAGCAATCATTTTTGACTCCTCCGACTTTAGCGTATTGTGGAGTCCTGGAAAATCAAATAAATATTTGTCGCTTCTCATTGCCTTCCGCGCATCGTTATTTAAATAATTTTTATAGTGTTTGAAAACTTCGGTGAGGCGAATAGCCAGCGGAGAATCTAGGAAAATAGGCATTATTGGTATGCGGTTATTCTCTACCAAGGAGTCAAGCTCGAAAAGAAGCTCCTGCGAGCGCTCTAATGAGAAAGTCGGTATGATGAGTGTGCCCTTCCTTTTATGATTGTCCTCAATCGTTTTCTCTAGGAACCTCCTGCGGTCATCTTTGGATTCATGATTTCTGTCGCCATAAACAGACTCCATTATTAGATAATCCACATCGGCAACCTTTTCAGTATCAGGAAGTATGGGCGAGGGACTATTGCCCAAATCCCCCGTAAAAAGGATTTTCTTACCATTGAAAACGAATAAAATCATTGCCGAACCTAAGATATGTCCAGCATTCAAAAAGGAAACTTCGAGATTTAGAGTTAATTTTATTTTCTCGTGATAGTCAAACCCTTCCCAGAGAGAAAGCGCTTTTTTTATATTTTCGGGCGTGTAGATTTTGTCCAGAGAAAGTTCTGTGTTTTTGGACAAAATACCCATGGTGTCTTCAAGCATGAGAGAGGCAAGCGGCTTGGTGGGTTTTGTGGAATAAATTTTTCCATGAAATCCTTCATGAATTAGTTTCGGAATACGACCCACGTGGTCAACGTGCGCGTGAGTAATGAAAAGAATATCGATATCTTTCCCAGCATAAGGAAAGGGATCCCAGTTTACATCGTCCGCCAATTTCATTCCCTGAACAAGGCCGCAGTCAATCAGAACTCTCTTGCCGTCAGCTTCTAAAAGAAAATTGGCTCCCGTCACTGAGCCTACTCCCCCGCAGAATGTTATTTTAGCAGTACTTTGCATTATGCCAGTAATTATACCAGATCTTCTTTGATTGGTTTAAGACTTTTCAGATAATAAAATGAGAAATAAAATATTGCAAAAATTCCGCCAGCTAAATCAAGCAAGACATCAGAGACAGTGTCTAGGACATTGAAAGGATTTTGAATATTGACTTTGTCGACAAAAAATTCAAATATCTCCCAGCAAATGCCCATGGCTAGCACAAAGAATAAAATTTTAAAAATTAATCTAAAAGAGATGGTGCCGAGCGCAAAGAAATAAATGTATGCCAGCCCAAGCCAGATCCCGCCCAGAAAATGCATAATCATATCAAAATACCAAATAGAAGAATACCAGTAGAATTTATTTGCGGAAAAATTCACTAAAAAGATAAAAAAGATGAGGTACGCCAGGTGTTTGAAAAGCTTTTTTCTATCCATCCCGTTAGAAGTAGGAAATCTTTAGATTTCCGTAGTTAAATTTATTAATAACAACTATAAGAAACTGGTCCATTATAACATTTCTGTAACTTTAATTAACTAAATGACTTCTAACGGGATCCATATCTATAAAAGTAAGAAAAAATCCGCCCGAAGCGGAATCCTTCTTAGGACTATTTCCAATGTATTACCGTAGCTCAAAGCTAGGTGGGTGTCAGACAAGCTTGACCAAGGTCAAACCCGATCGAGACTCCCTAAAATTAGTGTTCTAGGTAATAATTGGAAATAACCCTACTTTCAGTATAGCAAAATTATGGCGAGGAGCAACTGGACAGAAAGAATTTTTTGTTTCTGAATTAATTATAGAATTTTTGTCGTGATCCTGCTTAAGAATTGTACATATATACGCTATAGCGTATATATGTACAATTAAAAACGCATATTAAACCAGTCTAATTCGTATTCTTTTTTAATTAAAACTCTCTCCCCTTCACCAATACTTTTGTGATCTTCCAATCCGAGTATTTTTATTGCTTCTTGCACATGTTCATGACTTTTCCCTTCAATTTCCAGATAAGCGGGCATCCCTGGGTACTGATCCAGGTCAAATTGCCAATCCTTTAGGAGGAAAGATGCACGATCTTTTTCTTGATGGGCATAGTGCTCTATCCCGACATTTTCAAAAAGCTTCCCGGCAAGGATAGCATCACCAACACTTATATTTATCTCGTCAGAATGTCTGGTATTGCCTGTTATTTCTGGTAATGACTTCCAACTTATTTCAGACTTCCCACCCGTACTAGTTCGAATTCTTAAATACCATGGATCGTCGCCTTCATGGGTCAAACCTTTGGGTCCGTACCAATCGATAACAAGTCTTGTGTTCTGTATCTCTTTCGCGCCAAGTGCTTTTAACTTTTCTTTTACTTCTTCCTTATCTACATTTAAAACTTTCGTTTCAATTTCGTGCATAAAATCTATTTAATCAACAGGGCTTTCTACTTGCTCGTTTGTAAAGATAAAACTAGTTAAACCAGAATAGTACTGACTTTTAAACCATTTGACAGCTTCAGGGTCAACTTTGTTTAAAGCTGACAAGAGAGCATCCATTCTTACTTGATAAGTATAATTATCATTAGAATGTAATCTACTGTGACCACCCCCTACTTTTGGCGACACTAATGATCCGCCTGTAAACTCGGGCTCACCTGGGTCTAATGGGACTTTTATTTTGCCTAATGCTTCCTTAACAAAATCTGGAACAAAATCTGGAAAATTCTGAGGATTTAAAGTGATGTGCATATTATGTACTTGTTTCCCATGAAGTACCTCCGTAGGGAATTTTTCCTTCCCATATTCTTTTTTCCATGCTTCTGCTCTTGGATCCATACTAGTTATTATAACTCATTTAATTTACTGTAAAGCATGATGTCATACTTGCCATCGATGACTTGATCTTCTTTTGAAACACCAAGGGTACTGAGAAAATCGAATAATTCCTCTTGAATTTTCTTTCTGTCTTCGTAATCCTCGTGCTTTACCATCTTCTCTACTTCGATAAACTCTCCAAGTTGTTCCACAACATCAAGTACTATCTCCATATCTTTAAAGCTTGTCTTGATTCTCTTTTTATCCACGGTGGGGAGCTTATCCCATTTCATAAGTTCTAGAATCTCAACCATCATCGCCCCGTCCTTAATTTCCATTTCTCTTTCAATGCAATCCTGGTGACTACTCTGCGGAATCTTTAGGGTAAAAAAATATTTATCATTCTGTTTACGCACGCGTAAAACAGTCGCGCCCATAGGAACATCAGGATAAGGGGTTCCTTTTGGTGCAAACACATAATCAATTTGATGAAGCTCTTCGGAAAATTTACACCCAAGATTTTGAAGTTTCTCCTTTACGGCTTCTCTATCCTTCAAAACCGCTTTTACTTCAACTTCATACATAAATTTTACTCATCCACTCCGAAACGTTTGTAGTCGTAAGTCGTGTCATCGCCGAACCAGTGTTTTATTTCATGCTCTGCTTCTTCGGGAGTTTCGGAACAATGAACAATATTCATTACTGCCCGTTTTTCTTTATTCGCTAATGCCGGAGAATCAATCGAGAAATCCCCACGAATCGTCCCCACTTCTGCCAGATACGGCATCGTCGGTCCCGCAATTTTTCTCACCACATCTACTGCATGCACGCCCTGCACAACCATTTTTACCAGCGGGGCAGATTTCATGTAGTCAACTAGCCATTTGCGAATTTCGGGACCAATTTGCGCAGGATCAATTGTGCCAAAATCAGCCAGCGCATCATAGCCATATTTTTCATAAGTTGAAAGAGTCTTGTGTCCAAGCCGAGTAATCCATTCTTCATTTTTTGGATAATGAGTGTCGAGCTGGTCATGAGATGGCTGGAACATTTCCAATGCCACAATCTTCAAATCTCGCTGTTCAAAACGACGGATAATCTCCCCCGTCAAGCCCTTGCGGACTCCGTCCGGCTTTATCATCACATATGTCTTTTCCTCTTTTGGATGTTTCATATTAACCAATATAACAGAAAAAAATAATTTTGCAAAATTATTTTTTTCTCATTCCTTTGAAAGTTATAGAGGAATAGTCGTCTATATTAATTCCATATCTTAGATAGCCTTCTTTGGCAGAAAAAATAAGACCATCTTTTGGATCAAGACCTATTTTTTGCGCAGAATTCTGTGCTTCTTTTATTGATGTTGATTCAACTTCAAGATAAGTGGGAATCTCCGGCCAAGAATCAATATCAAAAACTGTTTTTCCTTTCCTATATCTTATCTTTTTATTCTCTTCTTCCCTCTTTATCACAAGTCTGATAGATTTGAGTAATTCATAAGTTTTCTCATAATCATCTACTATTACTTCTATTTCTTTCATTCCGGCATTGTCTCCATATCTTCCTTTTACACTTTCTTTGTAAGCTAGTGTTATTTCTTTCCCGTTGGTTCGTAACCTCAGCCATCGATCTCTCCGATTCATCCGAAAGTCTGGATAATCAAAAAGAGCTCGGCGGTAATCGTACTCTCCCACTTTCTCTGCGCTGATTTCTGCAAGCTTCTTCTCAAGTTTCGGGACGTCAACCTCTAAAAATGTAATTTCAAATTCTTCCATAATTATTCCATCGTCTGATACCTCGCCATAATCTCCGCCTCCACTTCTTCTCGGTCGCGGCCGTATTTCACATAAGAAAGTTCTTTCAGAGAATCCACGATGTCGGGATTGCCTTTTTCTGGGGCTAGAGTTATCAAATTAAAAGGTTTAGTTGGTTGACCTTTTATTAGCATGCTCATGTAGGCATTGTAGTTGTCGAGCTTGGTGATGTCGGCCGCGGTAAATTGGGGCTTGAATTTCGGCTCGAGAAATGTCGCGTCCTCAGTGCCGACACGGAAGACGGCCATGGAACCGACATTGCCGAAGACTGCATTTTTAATATTGTCTTCGAGCTGAGTGATGTATTGATGCGCAATATTAAGCGAGAGTCTATATTTGCGAGCTTCAGATAAAATAGAAGCGATGGAGTCAGTCGTAACATTCTGAAACTCGTCAATGTAGAGATAGAAATCATTCATCGGCTTGCCAAACATGTCTACTCGCGAGAGCGCCGCCATCTGGATTTTGCCGACTAAGACAAGCCCGATCAGATTCGCATTGATATCCCCGAGTCTACCCTTCGAGAGGTTCACTAGAAGAATTTTCTTCTCATCCATAATCTTGCGGAAATTAAAAACAGAGTTCTGCTGAAGCACCACTGGGCGCATAATGTCATTGGAAATAAAATTATCAAATTTTGAAGAAATATACGGCACGAAGTTCGCCAAAGATTGGTCTCCTGTTGTTTGCTCGGCGGAAATCCAGAATTGTTTGATTATTGGATTCTTGCATCTCTCGAGCTTCATGTCGCGGAATTCTTTGTCAGCCAAAACACGGGTAATCTCGAGTAAGGTTGAGCCGGACTCGGGATTTTCCATCACTAAAAAGGCGCTATTTCTGAAATATTGTTCAAACATCGCCCCGCCTCCGACCTTCATGTCGAAGAGTTTATTGAAAATTCCCATCAGTTCGTTCACTACGAAAGTTTTCTGCTCTGGATATTTCGGATCATACTCGAGCATATTGAGCCCCATTGGGCGGGCAGTATAAGCCGGATCGAAATAGATCACGTCATCGATACGCTCTTTCGGAATCCTGGACAAGATTGTCTGGATGTCTGTACCGTGCGGGTCTATATAACAGCAACCATCGCCAGCCTTTATATCCTGCGTAATCATATTGAGCATGATGTTGGTCTTTCCTGTACCCGTCTGACCGATGACATAGAAATGCCTCATGCGATCTTCGCGTGCCAGATGAATTATCGTATCGCGCCCCCGATAACTGTTAACTCCTAAAATCACACCCTCTTGTCCCATTTCGAGTGGCGCCGGCGCAATGCCAGCTTTGGCTTCTTTAAGCTGTGGCTGACTCCCGATACCAACCGGGAAATGAAAGACTGAAGAGAGTTCTTTCAAATTCATCGGCAAAATCTTATCATGGGAAAAAGAGCGGAAAGAAAAGTCTTGAAAAAGTTTTTTCAAATCATTTCCTTGCATTTCTTCAAAAAAGAAAGAATTGCTAGCCGCTTCAGAAAATTGGTGAAAGGAAGATTCTATCTCTTTCAAAATCGCCCCTGCGCGTTCTTTCGTCTCGGCAGAGGCTATCACTCGAATATTTGCCTTCATGATAGTGCTTTTTATTTTGTTGCCTATTTTCTCAGCTGCACCTTCGTCTACTGCCCGTCTGCCCTTCATATATTTTTCTTTTTTTTCTTCCGGCTCTTTCTTCACTCCAAAAACAAGTTCTTTGCCCGCTTTCAGCAGGGCATGATTGAATTTGTAGAAATTATCAGCCGCGTGTTTGACGGATACGCCATCCTTTACATCATCTAGGATCTTATGGAATTCATTTATGAATTTGTCTCCAGCCGGCGCGATAACAAGCTGAATCGCCGCGCCTTCTCCCACTGTTTGCAGTTTGGAAAAAACATTAAGTATTGGATTCATCGGATCGTGTTCGATATTGTCATAGGTCTTGATCGGCATCACTGCTCGCTCGGTAAAGCTCGCATAAGCCCCGACTGACCCGCCAGAAACATTGAAAATATTATAGTCGTCGGTGACCTCTCGAATTTTCGCATCATGATAAAATGCTAAAATTTGTTTTTCAAATAGCGTTAGATGTTTGTTGGGGATGGCGGCATAGACCACCACTTCATCGCTCTCTCCCGAAAGCGCCACTTCCAGGGTGAAATAATTTTCTTTTTCATTATTTTTACCGATGGAGATAGAATGCATGCCGGCATAAAATTGCTCCATCGCGCCGATGAATTCTTTGAACCCTTTTGATTTGTCAGCCTCATCGGTAGGTGGCGGAAGCGTTATTTCAAACAGGGTCATATTGAGCGATTTGTACAGTGGTGAGTCTTCTTTAAAATCGGACACAACTTGGCCGGTCTTTAAATATTGAATTAAGAGTCGGTGGAAATCGTCTTCAATATGCGGACTCCCCATCGCTTCCATCACCGAGAGCGCATTTTTAATTCCTTTGGTAATAACAACGCCCAAAAGCTCTTCCATCACCACGTCGTGGGCTTCGGGCTTGAGCGCAAGCACGATACCCTCTTTGTCCTTCTTGTCTAGGAGAATACTTTCATATAAAGCCTGCCCTGCTGGCACATCCCTATACGCTTCTACAACTTCGCCGGCCGCATTTTCTTTAGCATTTTCAAAATGTCCTATTTTAATTAATTCTTGCTCTCTTTTAGCAACATGCGCCCGCAAGTAGTCAAGCTCCTCTTCTGGAGTCTTAAACTTCGGCATTTCCTTAAAGAAGGATGGTTCCATTAAACTAATTATACAACAAAAAATTAAACTTTGGTCAAAATTTCTGGTTCACCTTCGGTGATGAGGATCGTGTGTTCGAAGTGCGCGCTACGCTTTCCATCCGCCGTGCGAAAAGTGTAGCCATCGGCGTCGAGTGTTACATTCTTTGTGCCATTGTTAATCATTGGCTCGAGTGCGATAACCATGCCCGGAATTAATTTTTCTCCTTTCCCCCTTTTACCAAAATTCGGAATATATGGATCTTCGTGCACATAACGCCCCACGCCATGTCCGGACAGAACCTCCACAATGCCATATTTGCCACCTCCCTTGGAGCGAATGAAGCTCTCTACCGCATAGCCTATATCTCCCACCGTGTTGCCTGTTTTGCCCCCCTGGGCTACGTCAATGCCTACTTGTAACGCCTGCTCTGTAATTTCAAGAAGTGCCTTGCTACCATCGCTTACAACACCCACGGGCACAGTCATGGCCATATCAGTAAAAAGTCCATTGTGCTTTAACCCTAAATCAATAGAGACAATATCGCCTTCTTTCAATATTCTGTCCTTCCTAGGAATCCCATGGACCACTTCATCGTTTACAGATACACAAAGTGCGGCTGGAAAAGGAATTTCTGCCCCAGCTGGTCGATAATTTAAAAAGGCTGGAGTGTCACCCATCTCTTTGATTAAATTCTGCGCATATGTGTCCAAGTCTTTCGTAGAAACTCCTGGAGCAACTTTTTCTTTCACCTTATGAAGCACAGTCGCCAGACGCCTGCCCCCTTCGCGCAGAATTTCTATTTCTTTTGGTGTCTTAATGATTATCATAGCGTGCTAGAACCCAATGGCAGAAATTATGTCTTTGTGCACATCTTCAATACTTTGCTCACCATTTATGGTATAAATTGTATACCCAGCTTTCCCTTTGAAATAATTCATAGCGGGAATAACACTGTTTATATATTCATCAAATCTTTTTTCAATACCTTCTTTTGTGTCATCATGTCTACCACGTAAAAGATTTCTTTTCATGGCTTCTTCCTTCCCCACTTCTATATAAATAATTTTTATATCATTTCTTTTATACCATTCCATCATCACTTCAAAAGTTTGAGATTGAGGTATGGCACGAGGCCATCCGTCGGTGATCAAATGACTGTCTTTGGTAAGAAAATTTATAAGCATATTCGTGACCATAGCATCAGGGAAAAACCCGGGTTGGAGTTCTCCTCGCGAAACGGAGTCTCTCATAAGAGTAGCTGTATAAGTATCAGATTCGATAATCTTTCGAAACTCATTTCCTGGATAGGCATATAGACAATGTTTGCTATCCTTCTTTTTCAGAAAATCCATCAAAAGTTTAACCTGAGTGCCCTTGCCAGAACCCACTATTCCAAAAAATACAAAAGTCTGCGGTTGCATCTTTTAACAATACAAAATTTAGCTTGAATAATCAAGGGTTTTATAATAGAATGGTCTCATTATGAAAAGACTTGGATTTAACATAGTGCTTCTTGGGATGATAGCTTCCGGCAAAGAAACACAGGCTAATATTTTAAAAAAGAAATACGCGCTAAAATTCGTGGAGTCTGGTGTGTATTGGCGAAAACTTTTGAAAGAAAAAAGTGTTGATGGAGACTGGGTAAGAAGAACAACTGGAAAAGGAAGCCCAGCCCCGGTTGCTTTGATGAAAAAATTCCTAGTTAGAGAGATTGCAAAAAAACCGAAGAATAAAGATTTGCTTTTTTTGGGCAATCCTAGATTGAAACCTGAAGCACAACTTTTGAAAAAGATATTGAGTAAAAAGAGACAAGATTTTTTCGCTTTATACATCTCTCTGCCCGACAAAGAAGTTTATAAACGATCTCTGAAAAGGAGAACTGGAAAAATGAAAGGAATTTATAAGGTATTTGATACAAAAAAAATTATCGGCACTAGAATCAAGTGGCACAAAGATCAAGTGGGTAAAACAGTGAAATATTTTCAAAGCCTAAAAAAATTAAAAATAATCAATGGCAATCAACCCATCCCTAAAGTTACCAAGGATGTCCTAAAAGAAATTGAGGAGTATAAAAAACGGAGAGAAAATTAACAGGAACGTATGTTTAAAAACTTCTGTTCTGTTGTGAAATCACGCATATGCGTGATTTCACAACAGAGAGTTTAAATAAAATTAAAGTCCAAAGTGAACTTTTAATTTTGTTTCATCTAAAACTTTACTTACTTCTAAAATCTCTATATGCTTACGAACTCCATAAAAATCCGCTACGAACAGAATCTCCCCTTCGCATGGATATGGATAGATCCAAGCACTCTTTTGAAATTGGAAAAATCCTAAATCTTTTAATTTGAATCTGAAAGCATCACGAGCTTTCTTGAATCTTATAGGAAGATCATACATAACTAGACGCCACTTACCATCCCATTTTTTAGAGTTCTTGATTACAACTTCATCAATTAAGATTTCTCGTAACTTATTTTCCCCCTTTGGAGTGATTATATATTTTTCTTTACCCTCTACTCTCACATGTCTAACAAATCTATATCTCCTCAAGCCGTGAAAAATCTGTTGTGTTTTTCGATTATTGTTGATGATCGGCGATAATTTTTCTCCCAAAGCAACAGCGCAAAGTAAGCTTTGCGCTAGATTCATACCCTCCCCACCAGAGCTAAAAAATTTCTTTAATTTTGCTAAATGTTCTAGTTTAACCATATGTTGTGAATTTTAGCATATGCGAAATTTCACCACAAGGGAGGGGTGGGTAAACAAGGGAATTAAAGAACAATGGAAGGAAATTGAAGAATATCGAAGCAGGTAGAAATTTTATTTTACTTTTACAACATCCTCAATATTATCTAGTGAAAGATTATATTGACTAGAAATTCTTGCATCACCCATGTCAAAAATCATAAAAAATTTCCTATCGTATCTAAGTCCAACATGGCTTATCTTCTCGCATAAAATAAAATTAATTTTTAATACTCCCGCATGGAGACTTGCGCGTCGACTTTTTTCAGGAGATCGAGGACGACTGAGACAACGATAAGAAGAGATGTACCACCTATGGCCAGAGAGGCGATGCCCGTGACATGTTGCATGATGATGGGCAGAACTGCGATAAAACCTAGGAACACTGCGCCTAGGAGGGTGATACGGCTTAAGACTTTCGAAATATAGTCCGAGGTCGATGCGCCTGGACGAATTCCGGGAATAAACGCGCCATTTTTTTGCAGATTCGTAGAAAGCGCCTCAGGATCGAAGGTGACGGCAGTATAAAAGTAAGTGAAAAGAAAAACCAAAATAAAATACAGTATGGCATAAAGTATGGAAGTCTGGGAAAATGACATGAGAACGCTTGAAATTTTCGCAATTATTGTGTTGCCAAAACGAGACAAGAAAGTGCCAATCATCTGCGGGAAAAGAAGAATAGAGAGAGCAAAAATTATTGGAATAACTCCGGCTTGATTCACTCGAAGAGGCAGATAGGTGGATCCTCCTCCGTACATTTTCATCCCCCTGACACGCTTAGCATAGGTTACGGGGATCGGTCTCTCCGCCTCTGTCACAAGCACAATCCCTGCCACGATAAGTACTCCCGCTACAATAAACATCAAGAAGAGAGGGATTTGAGAAGGATCGAAAGTGAAAATGAGCTGGCTGACTTGTGAAGGCAGACTAGAGACAATACCAGCGAAGATTATGAGCGAAACTCCATTGCCAATGCCGAATTCAGATATAAGTTCACCAATCCACATCAAGAGCACTGCTCCCCCGATGACAATAAATAAATTTGTAACTTTATCGAAAGTTGTTAAATTTACCAAAATGCTCTGACTTTCTAAAATAGCCAAAAGGCTGAACCCCTGGATAGCCGCTAGCGGAACAGTCAGCAATCTCCCGTATTGAGTAAATTTTTTCCTGCCAGCCTCGCCTTCTTCGTGATAAATTTTTTTCAGAGCTGGAACCATGATGGTCAGAAGCTGCATGATGATAGAGCCAGTGATGTACGGACCGACACCAAGCATTATTATAGAGAGATTGGAAAGCCCACCTCCTGAGAATATATTTAAGATGCCGAAAAATTGATTATTCGCCAGGAATCGATTAAGCGCTAATGTATCAATCCCAGGAATAGGAATAGCGGAGAGCAATCTAAATACGATAAAAGAAAAGAGCACGAACAAAACCTTCTTTCGAAGAGAAGTGTCTGTCCAGATCAGTTTAATTTTATTAAAAAAATTCTGCATTGCTTTCTTGGCAGATAGAGCTTTAGACTCTAGATAGAGTCTAAAGCTCTATCTGCGTTACTTAATCTTAATCTTTTTACCTTGAAGATTGAGCCTTTTTCTTATTTCAGAAAACTTCTCTCCCTTGGAAGCCAGCTTTGCTTTCGGCAACAAAAATAACTTCTGGATGGACTTAAACTGATATCCCCGGTTCTTAGGCAACTTCTTAATAATATCACGAAGTTCCGGGCGGCGTTTATTGCCCGCGCGAGCTGTCTGCCCCTTGCCTCCGCGACCTGAAGTCTTGGCATGTTTGCCCCCACGGCCGACAATGCGATCTTTCTTATTCTTATGAGTTCTTTTTAAATTATGTATTTGCATGGGATTTATTTATTTAATCTGTCGGAATAATTGCGGCTAGAGCTTCTGGGATTATTACTGGAGGAACTTCTTTATTTTCTACGACAATATTTTCAGCCACTCCCTTTATATGCTTGATAGATATAGTGGAAAGCGCCGCCATCACCGCTTTGGCATTGTTTAATTTATTTTTACTATTAGACAGAATTTTTCCCGTAATGTCCTTCATGCCAGAAAGCTTCACTATATCGCGAACGACTGAACCTGCCACGAGTCCGCGACCCTTATTGGGCAATAGTTCGACATAGGAACTCGAGAATTTGGCAGAAAGTTCGTGGGGAATAGACATAGTCTTGGTTAAATTTAATTTAACCATGTTCTTCTTCGCATTTCGAACCGCCTTGTTAATGGCAAGAGCGGTATCTCCAGCTTTTCCTAGACCCAGACCAACACATCCCTTCTTATCCCCTGCTATGAGCGCCACGCTAAAAGAAAACCTGCGTCCGCCAGCCACCACTCTGGTCACACGGCGAATATTTATTATTTTTTGATCAAATTCCGGCTTGGGTTTGCCAAAAGAAGAAGATCTTCGCCCGCTATTCTTTTTTTCGTTTCTTTTTTCCATATAAAATTAAAATTGAAGTCCCAAAGCCCTGGCTTCATCCGCGACTGTTTTGATTCGTCCGGTATATTTAAATCCATTTCGATCGAAAACGACTTTTTTGATTTTCTTTTCAAGGCAAATTGTTCCGATCAGACGGCCAACCTCTTTGGCTCGCTCCGTCTTTGTTCCTTTTGTATTTTTAACATCGCTGGCTGAAGCTATGGTCTTGCCTGAAAGGTCATTAATCACTTGCGCGTAGATAAATTTATTGGAACGGAAAACGGTCAGGCGCGGACGAACATCGGTGCCCTTTATTTTCACCCTAATTTTCTTCTTCAATCTTATTCTTTTGTTGTTTTTCTTAATCATTTTTTTTTATTTTCTCCTCAAGGTCTTGCCTTGGAATCCCTAAAGGCAAGACCTTTTCCCGAAAATTTATACGGTCTTCTTGCCCTGCTTGCGCCTGATAACTTCGTTCTCGTAGCGCATACCTTTGCCCTTGTAAGGTTCTGGCTTCTTCAGGGCGCGCAATTGAGCTGTGAAGCTCCCCACTAATTCTTTATCGATGCCAAGGATAGTGATGTTATTCTTTTCCGCCGTGGCTATGATCCCCTCTGGTATCTGCACAATAACAGGATGAGAAAATCCTAAGGCAAAATTAAATTCTTTGCCCCCGCCTGCGCGGGCAGGCTTGACTTCAGACTTGAATCCCACGCCTTCTAAGATTAATTTCTTTTGATATGGAGTTACCACCCCACCCATCATATTCTTAATGTGTGAAGCGTAAGTACCCCAAAGAGATTTGGAAAATTTGTCGTTTCTCTTCGCATTTAAGGTAACCATTTTGTCTGTAATATTGATTGTAATATCATCTCTGAAATCTTTCGTAATGGTGCCCTTTGGCCCCGCCACCGTTACCGTGGCGCCACTCTGACTCACTTTGACTCCTGCTGGTATTAATATTTCTTGTTTTCCAATTCTTGACATAAAATTTATTTTACAACTATTTACCAAATTCTAAACAACGCTTCGCCTCCGACTTGCTCCTGCCTGGCAACCTTACCTGATAAAATTCCCTTCGGTGTTGAAAGTATGAGCAACCCAGCGCCGTTTCTAACTTTATGAATATCTTTAATCCTGAAATAAACACGACGAGACTGTTTGGAGACTCTTTCCGCTTCTGTGATTTTGGGTTTTTTGTTTAGATAAGCAAGCTCTACTTCGAGCACTGGCTGATCCTTCTTGATTTTCTTCGAAACAGAATTTATGAAACCTTCTTTTTTCAAACATTCTAAAATCGCGTATTTCATCTTGGAATATGGCAAGACCACAGACTCCTTGCCAGCGAGCGATCCATTCTTCATTATAATTATCATGTTTGAAATTGAATCCATGGCTAAAAGTTGAAAGTTTGTAAAGTTATAAAGTTCATAAAGAATTACCAAGAAGATTTTCTTACTCCTGGCAACATTCCCTCATTTGCTAATTCCCTGAAACAAATACGGCAAATGCCAAAATCTCTCATAAAGGCATTGCCTCGGCCACAGCGAAAACATCGATTTTTAGCCCGAGTGCTAAATTTCGGCAACTTTCTCGCTCTAGCTTTTACTGATGTTTTTGCCATAGATAATTAAATGGGAGCGCCCTGTTAATATCTCACTTTTTTTCTTTAACCCTTTATCAAATAAGACTATAAGAAAGGCTTAAAGGAGAAAAGCAGATTAATCAGAGACCTATTCCCTTACTGCCATATTATCAAATAAAAACAAAAGAGTCAATTTTATTTGACCTTCCCCTCTTCCTTCTTAAAAGGAACGCCCAAGAGTTCGAAGAAAGCTGTGCCTTCTTTTTTATTTTTCGCGGTTGAGACGAGGGTTACAGACATACCGAAAATATCTTTGATGTCTTCGTCCGCTGTTTCTGGAAAGATTGTGTGTTCTTTTATGCCGATAGTGAGATTGCCCACATTATCCACAGCCCCGCGAGAAATTCCCCTGAAGTCCTTCGTGCGAGGCAAGGCAACGTTTATCAACTTTTCCAAGAAAGCATACATCCTTTTCCCCCGCATGGTAACTACAACCCCGATAGGGTCACCCTGGCGAACCTTGAAGGATGAGATTGATTGTTTCGCGCCTCGGAGCGCTGACTTTTGTCCAGTAATCTTTGCTAGGCGATCCCCTATCGCTTCATTTTTGTTTTTATCTTTCTTGATAGCAGTGCCCGTACCCACGTTCATCACGATCTTCTGCATCTTGGGCGCAGCCAGGGCATTTTTATAATGAAAGATAACTCTCATTTTCTCAAATGCTCCGCTTTCTTTTTCTTTTACGGTTGAATGTTTCATGGAAATTTTATTTATTTTTCTTTTCTGACATTAGAAGCATGTATCGGCATCGCGATATTTATCATTGAACCTTTTTCTCCGGATTTTCTTGGGCGCTGGTGCTTCTTCATCATATTCAATCCTTCCACTATCACTTTATTCTGTAGAGTTAAAATACGGACAATTTTGCCCCCTTTGCCTTTGTCCTTGCCTGTTATTATTATTACATTATCTCCTTTCTTGATTTTCATAATTTATATTTGCAATTAACTAAATCACCTCCTGCGCCAAAGAAATTATTTTCTGAAATCCTTTTTCAGCGAGCTCTCTCGGAATAGGTCCGAACACGCGCCCAGCCTTTGGATCTTGTTTGCCTTTTTCTAAAATAACCACGGCATTGTCATCAAAACGAATATAAGACCCATCGCGCCTACGGTACGCGCTACGAGTACGCACTACCACAGCCTGATGCACATCCTTTTTCTTAACAGCCTTTCGTGGACTTGCGACTTTGACAGAAATGATCACGATCTCGCCCAGGGTCGCATATCTCTTTTTTGAAGAGCCCAATATTTTAAATACCTTTCCTACGGTACCTCCGGCATTGTCTGTTATTTTTACTAATGTTTCATTTTGAATCATAAAATTTAGATCACAGTAAATCTTTTATCTTTCGAAATTGGTCGCGTTTCTATTATTTCTACGGTATCTCCTATTTTATATTTGTTTTCTTCGTCGTGCGCTTTGTATTTTTTGCTGACTTTATAGAATTTTCCATATAGGGGGTGCTTTATAAATCTGGAAACAGAAACAACGATAGTTTTATCCATCTTGTCACCCACAACTACGCCCTTCAGGGTGCTATTCTTTTTTATTTTTCCTGTCTGCGCAGGCAGATCTTTTTTATTTTCTGTTTTCATCCCAGTACTAAAATTTTATTTATAATCATTATTGTTAATCTATATTATTATCCCCTTTTTGTCTATTTTCTTAATTTTAATTAATCAAAAATTTAGTACGGGACAAGTATTTATTTATTATTGAGTGCTGTCAGAATTCTGGCTATTTGCTTTCGCAGGGTCGATTCTTCTTTTGTATTCTTTGACTTCGATCCTTCGGCTTTAAACCTGATAACCCTTATTTTCTCTCTAAAAGTTACAAGTTCTTTTTTTAACTCTTCTTCTTTCATTCCTTTTAAATTCTCTTTATTTTTTTTCATGATTTTTTACAGATAGAGTTTTAGACTCTAGATAGAGGCTAAACCTCTATCTGCTACTGCTTATGTTCTCTGGAAATTATCCTGGCTTTGATCGGCAGTTTGGTGCCAGCTTTTCGGAGTGCTTCACGGGCGACCGGCTCTGGAGCCCCATCTACTTCGAAAATAATGCGCCCGGGTAAAACATCGAAGCAATAGCCTTGCGGATCTCCCTTCCCCTTTCCCATGCCCACCTCTGCCGCCTTGGCAGTGAAGGGACGGTCTGGAAAAATACGAATCCAGTATTTGCCACTCTTGGTAAGAGTGCGGGATATTACTTTGCGAGCAGCTTCAAGCTGAGTAGACTTAACACGCGCTTGAGTTTCAGATTTAAGACCGAAAGAACCAAAGGAAAGCTTACTTCCCCTGGTGTCTGGCGTCATTGCCTTCGGATTGCTACGCATGGTCTGCCATTTTCTAAATTTTACTTTTTTCGGTAACAACATATATTTAATCGATCTTATCATTTCCCGATGCTTGCAGTCGGAATCCCGACTCCTCTGGACTTCGGGACTTGTCAGTAAAAATCTTGCCGCGATAAATCCAAACCTTTATGCCGACAACGCCGTAGGGCAAAGTCGCACGTTCACGCTTGAAATCCACATCAGCTCGAAAGCTCTGAAGTGGTACAGAACCTCTTTTGAGCTCTTCAGTACGAGCAATATCCGCTCCACCCAGTCTGCCGCCTAAGACTATTCTTGCTCCCTCAACTCCGCGAGCCGACATTACTTTCTCAATAATTGTTTTGATGACTCGGCGATAAGGCATTCTTTTCTCAAGTCCTTCGGCGATCATGTATGCTACTATAGCGGCATCGGCTTCTGGATTCGTTACTTCAACAATCTCGAGTTTAAAATCTTCTGGCTTGGGGAGTTTCAGTTTCCCCATTTTATTTAAAATATCTTCCTTCAGTTTGGCTGCTCCGGCGCCCTCACGTCCTATAATAAGTCCGGGACGAGAAGTTTTAATAATGAACCTGGTAGCCTTCCTACTCCTTTCAATTTCAATAGTAGATATATACATCCCGCGCAATTTCTTTTCTAAATACTGACGTATCAAGACATCGCCCTTTAAATAAGAGACATATTTTTTCGGATCAGCAAACCAGCGAGATTTCCAATCTCTTAATATAATCAATCTATGCGCGTATGGATGAACTATTTTACTCATGTTATTTTGAATCAAGGGGAACCCTTGGGGAAACTCTTTTAAGGGTTCCCCTTTTACTATCTTTAACTGCTACTACTTTTTCTCCCAATAATAAATTTACATTGCTGGTTCGTTTGTTTATTCGGTGCCCGGTGCCCATGGCCCTAGGCATCATCCTCTTCATAGTAACTCCTTTATCTACTCGTAATTCCTTTATAAATAAATTATCTCTTTCGATCCCCTTTTGTCTTGCATTAGCCACCGCTCCCAGCAAAAGCTTTTTTATGGGTAACCCGGCGCGCTTAGCTAGAAAATCAAGCTCAGCAATAGCTTCCGCTACTTTTTTACCCCTTATCAGCCTCGCAACCAAACGAACTTTCCTCGGAGACTGTCTATAATTTTTTAAAAATGCTTTCATCTTATTTTTATTTTATTTTTTTGCGCCCTTCGCATCCGCTGCGGCAGCTGTCGCGCCCTTGGCGGCTGTTATCTCCGCTTCTTTCTTCTTCTGTTCAAGTTCTTTCTGCATCTTTCCCCCATGTTTCATAAATTTCTTAGTTCCTGAAAATTCCCCCAGCCTGTGCCCCACCATGTCTTCGGTCACCAAGACATCAATGTGCGTCTTGCCATTGTGGACACCGAAAGTGAAGCCGAGCATCTCGGGAGAGATGGCGGAAGCCCTTTTCCAGGTTTTGATAGCTCCTGTTGAAAGCGGATTTTTGCCGGCAATCTTTTTCAAGAGCCCTTCATCCACGTATATACCTTTTTTGATTGACCGAGTCATGATTGATTTTTAACGAAACGAGCATTAAAAAAGCTCCTGACGAGCTTGGTTTTATATTAGCAAATAAGAGTAAAAAGTCAATTGTCGGGTAAAAATAGTGATGGGGGACAAATCGGTCTCGAGTGCCGATCGTCCCCCTTAGATACCTCCTTTCTGTCAGCGTTAGCTGACCCTACATTCGCCGCCACCATGGATGACGGTATTTCCTCCGCGCCCTCACTTTTTCTTCCCCATACGCTTTTTGGCGCGTAATGCTTTTTCGTTTTCAGCTTTACGCCGAAGCTCAGCCCGCTCAGCGGGCGTGTAGTGGTGTCCCAAGGTGCATCTCCTTTCATCTACAACCTTAAAAGAAATATATATATAAAGCAAGATCTGGGTGTGAATAAAAATACACAGGCGTTGCCTGTGTATTGGTTATTTGTGAGAAAAAATACGAGGGGCTCCGGAGGTAGCAGTGTCCGGAGCCCGATGATAACTTTTTTTTGCCCCGACCTTCCTTCGGTCGGGGCTGGACGAGAGGCTAATAACAGCCTCTTCGCCCTTCGCGGCGCCTTCGGCGCCGCCCCAGGCGGAACCTCATCTGGGTACACCTCCTTTCATTTTTAATGATACCATAGTTGCGCAACTACGCAACTATGGTGTGGAAAAGTCAGTATAATATGAAATAAAAATAGTGATGGGGGCTTGGTCTGTGTTAGACCTCACCCCCGTAATCTCACCGTTTGTGGTTTTGCTCCTTGACGCCCTTTCGGGCGTCCCCCTTAAAGAGGCGACGAATCCACCGTTGCCGGCGGTCCACCACCCCTTTGTCTCTCGTGGTTTCCTCGTCGTCCCGTACCACGACGGGGCGATGCAACTTTATTCTTGTTGCCAAAACTCTCATGCGAAACCTCCTTTCACTTAGGAGCTTAAAAGAAATATATATATAAAGCAAGTTCTGGGTGTGGAGAAATACAACCCCTCCAAACCTCCCCTTATCAGGGGAGGTACAAAAAATCCCCCTGACAAGGGGGACTTAGGGGGTTATTTTTTTTTATTTATTCTTTCCAGTTTTCCTGCGAGAGATGATAAATATATTCGAGTATTTTTTGGGTCCGCGGGTTTTGCGTCCGCCAGTAACTTTGCCCCACATCGTCTTTGGTCTCTTGGTTCCTCTGCCCTGTCTGCCTTCCCCGCCTCCGTATGGATGGTCTACTGGGTTCATGGCAGTGCCTCGCACTGTTGGTCGAATTCCTTTCCAGCGGCTCTTGCCGGCCTTGCCGTAATTTTCCAAATGATGCTCTTCGTTTGAGACTGTGCCGACAGATGCCCAGCAGTTTTCATTTATTTTTCTTATTTCTGTCGAAGGCATTCTAAGGTTCGAATATCCATCAGCATTGGCAACCACTTGGGCGAAGATTCCGGCCGAACGCCCGATCTTGGCCCCGCCATTTGGTTTGATTTCGATATTGTAGACGAAAGTTCCAAGTGGAATATTCCGTAATGGCAATCTATTACCTGGCGAAAGCGGCGCCTTAGCAGATACGATGAAAGAGTCGCCGGGCTTAATGGATTTTGGCAACACTACATATCTTTTTTCCCCATCTTTATAGACAGAGAGCCCGATAAAAGCTGAACGGTTCGGATCATATTCTACTGATTTTATTTTTGCGGGGATTTCTTTCTTGTCATATAGAAAGTCTACGTCTCGGAAAAGGCGCTTGTGCCCACCGCCTTTGTGCCTCATGGTGATGCGCCCTGCGCTATTGCGCCCCACAGAACGCCTGAAGCCATAAGTCAGAGACTTAGTCGGTCGAGACTTCGTCAAAACATGACTATAATTTACGTTAGTCATCTGCCTTCTTGATTTGCTTGTGGGTTTGTATGTCTTCATTGTCTCGTGATTAAACAAACTCTATTTTATCGCCCTTCTTTAAATAAACTAGGGCTTTCTTGCCCCCTCCTCTCTTGCCGGGCTTGCCTCTCGAAATAATATGCTTTACCGGAACTTTTAAAACATTTATCTTAATCGGGTGTACTTTGTAAAGGGCAAAAATAGCTTTATCTATTTCTTTTTTGTTGGCAGAAGAAGCTACATCGAAAGTGTAGACATTCTGCTCCTGCATAAAGGAAGCTTTCTCGGTAACTCTTGGATTTTTGATAATGGTTGTCATGTTGTTTTTTACCCCCTCCTTTCTCCTCCCCCTATATAGGGGGAGGCTGGGTAGGGGTATTACCCTCTCGATTCTAAGAATTTTGCACTTTCTGTGGAGTTTTCTATTATGAGATATTTGTAATTTAAAACGTCTAATGGATTTATGTTTTTAATAAATATTATATCTAGGATCGGGATATTTCTAAAGCTCTTTTCTGTGTTTTTATTTCGTTCATACAAAGCCAATAAAATTTTTGGTTTTCTCGTTTCTAGATTTTTCAAGTTCCCCGCCCTTGCCAGATTTTTCATCACTTCTACCGCAAACTTTGTATTTATTCTTGACATTTCAAGTGAATCAATAAAAAGTATTTCGTTGTCTTTCAGCTTACGAGATAGGACTGAGAAGAGCGCCTGCGCGCGCATTTTCTTGGAGATTTTTCTTTTATAATTCTTCTCGGCAAGCGGACCATGAGTTACGCCTCCGCCAACCCAGATGGGGCTCCTCGAAGAGCCGTGTCGCGCTCGTCCTGTGCCCTTTTGCTTCCAGGGCTTTCTGCCTCCGCCTCGGACTTCCCCACGGCCTTTCGTGTCAGCAGTGCCTGCGCGCTTGTTACTGCGCATTCCTTCTACCACCTGGTGCACTAAGTCACTGCGCCATTTAGCACCAAAAACTTTCGGGGACAGTGTGATTGTTCCTGATTCTTTTCCTTTTTGATTATGTATTTTTGCTTCCATCCCGTTAGAAGTAGATCGCGATCAACTCGCTTTCCTTATATTTAATGTTCTTAATTTTACTAATGGTTAATTTCATACTTTTTTTATTTTTAAATTGCGATCGCGACTTCTAGCGGGATCCATTTTATCTACTTATTATTTCAACCAAACTTCCACGCTTACCTGCAATTGCTCCCTTTATAAGCATAATGTTGCTTTCCAAGTCAACTAAAACGACTTTCAAATTCTTCTGGGTGATGCGGTCTCCGCCCATTCTGCCTGCCATTCGCATGCCCTTCGGAACATGGGTTCGCAGTCCTCCGCCGATGCTTCCTGGCTCTCTTTCCGAATGCTTCTGACCATGAGTGCGGGGACCGCCATGGAATCCGTGCCGCTTCACAACACCCTGGAAACCCTTACCCTTGGAGACGCTCGTGACCTGCAAATTATCTCCTGGGGCAAAAGCTGAAACATTAATTTCATCACCAACTTTCACGTCGCTAGTGTCGGCAGGTTTCAACCTAAATTCCTTGAGAGTCTTAAAAAGTTTATCGGAAACTAGAGCCATTGTTCCTATCTGGGCTTTATTGATCCTCTGTTTCTTACCTCTCCCGAAACCCAACTGAATTGCATTGTAGCCATCTTTTGATTTCTCGAAGATTCTCGTCACTGTCACAGGCGGAGTAAAAACTGCGGTTACTGGAACAACCTTGCCGTCTTCGGAAAAATATTCCGTCATATTCTCTTTTGTTCCTAAGATGAACTTCATAAAATCCCTTTATTCCTACAACATCTTCACGTCAATATCCACTCCAGAAGGAAGCGACAAATTAGTAAGAGCCTCTATTGTCTTAGTATTTGGATTTATAATATCAATCAATCTCTTGTGTACTCGGATCTCGAACTGTTCCCTCGTGTTTTTATAAATAAAGGGAGAACGATTGACTGTATATTTTTTTATTTCGGTTGGTAGTGGCACAGGTCCAACAACACTCGCATCATGACGCGCCGCAGTATCCATAATTTGTTTGACAGAGCTATCAAGAATCTTGCTCTCATACGCTCGTACACGTATGCGAAGCACTACCTTGCCATCCCCTCCTTCCTTGTTAGATTTCTCTTTTTTCACGGAAATCTTTGGCGGTTTGGGAGTTTTCGCCACTGTCGCCTTTACTGCTTTGGGCTTTTTCACTTTTATATCTCTTGTTGTCATGGATTTATTTAAAAGGACAATTTGGATTTTTCTCCCCAAGGTCTTGCCTTAAGGAACCCAAAGGCAAGACCTTTTCCCGAAAAATTTAACCTAAGATCTTCGTAACCACTCCAGCCCCAACCGTCTTGCCTCCTTCACGGATAGCGAATCGTTGAGATTCCTCGAGCGCGACAGGAGTAACTAATTTAACTGTAATCTTCACTGTATCTCCAGGCATCACCATCTCTGTTCCATCAGCTAGAGTAACGTCACCTGTCACATCTGTCGTTCGAACATAAAACTGCGGCTTATAACCCTTGAAGAAAGGAGTGTGTCGTCCGCCTTCTTCTTTTTTCAGAACATAAATTTCGCAAGTGAAATTGTCATGCGGAGTTACGGTTCCGGGCTTTGCGAGAACTTGCCCTCGAGTAATATCTTCTTTCTTAAGACCTCGGAGAAGTATGCCAGCGTTGTCTCCAGCCATTCCTTCTTGCAGATTTTTATTAAACATTTCAATCCCGGTGACTGTGGTCTTTTGAGTTGCCTTAATTCCGACAATTTCCACATCTTCGCCGACTTTCACTACGCCTCTTTCGATTTTCCCAGTGACAACAGTCCCGCGACCTTCAATAGAGAAGATATCTTCAACTGGCATAAGAAAGGGCTTGGCAATATCGCGGACTGGAATGGGGATGTAAGTGTCGAGCGCATTTACGAGCTCAAGCACTTTCTTCGCCCATTCATCATCAACCGACTTTGCTTCAAGGGCCTTTAATCCTGAACCCCTGATAACAGGAGCGCCAGCGCCATCAAAGCCTTGCTTAGTAAGGAGTTCACGTATTTCTTCTTCCACCAAGTCAATCATGTCTTTATCGTCAACCATGTCGCACTTATTGAGGAAAACGATTATTTTCGGCACGCCAACTTGCTTCGCAAGCAAAACATGTTCACGAGTTTGAGGCATCGCGCCGTCAGTCGCCGCAACCACAAGAATAGCTCCATCCATTTGAGCCGCACCGGTGATCATGTTCTTGATGTAGTCAGCGTGTCCAGGAGCATCAATGTGCGCGTAGTGGCGAGCATCGGTCGAATACTCGTTGTGAGAAATATTAATAGTAATTCCGCGAGCCTTTTCTTCTGGAGCATTGTCAATCTGATCAACACCCCGAAGTCTAACTTGCTTTCCAGCCATGTTTAGCACATGGAGGATTGCCGCAGTTAATGTGGTCTTACCATGGTCAACGTGACCAATAGTGCCTACGTTAATATGCGGTCGATCTCTTTTAAATTCTTCTGCCATAATCTTTTTAAGCCCTACCAGTGGCGGGCAAGCTAATAGTTAAGACTCAACGTACGAGAACCAGTCGCTAAGGCTTAATTACTAACAATATATTAACTAATAATTGCTATTTGTTTTAAAAACCTCAACCTAAGGCTGATCCGCCTTTGGCGGAAATAGAAAAACTGCAAAAGTGCAGTTGTTTACATACTAACAAATTAAAAAGGATTGTCAATTAACCCCCATTGTAATAGACTTCAAGTATGAGCATAGGAGCATTGGGAAGTTTCCCACACATAGAAAAACCTGCAAAAGGTTTAAGCAGGAGGGAAGTCGTGGAGCAAGTTTTTAATAGATACCATAAAAATCTTATTAATTGGTGTATATATAAATTAAAAACAAAAAATTTAGGCTTTGACCACCAGAGTGATGCGGAGGAAATAGTCGCAGAAGTTTATGCGACATTGTTAGACGAGAAAAAAAGTCCTATTGATTTAAATAACCCAAACATTGAAGCATATCTGAACACTGCTTTACAACATGCAATTGGTCACTATATTAGAGAAAAAAATACAAAAAAGAGAAGACCGGAGGGATTGCTCTTGTCTTTAGAAGAAGTTGAGGATAGGAAAGATATTGCTCCTCAGTTGACACAATATTTTGCTGAACATACATCTCAGCATACAAGTGATAAAGAAGAAATGTACGAAAAAATTGAGCAAGCATTAAAAAGATTGGGGAGTAGGAATCCAAAAATGGCTAAGATAATTAAAGAAAGATATGGATTGGGAAAAACCCAAGTACAGATAGCTGAATCTTATGGTGAAAAAAAACAAAACATACAGTATTTGGAAAAGCAGGCTTTGGGATTTTTGTATGGTATTATCACCGGCAGAATCATGAGCGATTTATCTATACCAAAAGGGAAAATCAAGAAACAGGGATAGTTCTAGCTGGTGTATTTTCTTATCTCCTCACAAAGTTTTTTAGCCTCTGCCTTGGGATTATCGGAGAAAATCACTCCCCGAGAGGAGTTGATGATGAGTCCAAGACCTTCGCTATTCAACCCCGCCTTCATAACAGCTTTTAGGTCTCCACCTTGCGCCCCTATTCCTGGCACAAGGAAAGTCATGTCGCCTGTAATTTCTCGAATTTTTTTCATCTCTTTGGGATAAGTTGCGCCAACCACGAGCATGCAATTATTATTTTTATTCCAACTTTTTGAAACTTTTTCTGCCATCACCAGCCAAAGAGCCTTGCCGGCAAGAGCATTCAAGGGCCAGGAGCGTTGAATATATAAATCTTGAATTTCCTTTGCACCTGGATTGGAAGTACGGCAAAGAAGGATGCAACCTTTGTCTTTCCGATCTAAAAAGGGTTTCAGCGCTTCACTCCCCAAATATGGATGAAGCGTAATCGCGTCGAAGCCAAACCAATCAAAAAGCGAATCCACATAACCCTGGTTGGTGTTCCCGATGTCCGCCCTCTTGCAATCACAAATGGTAAAAATATCTGGATATTTTTTTTGTAGATATTCCATAGTCATTTTTAATTCTTTTATTCCCTTATCCCCATGCGCTTCATAAAAAGCAATATTGGGCTTGAACGCGGAGGCGTATTCGTGTGTCTCTTCTATAATCCATTTATTGAATTCAAATTGTGGGAATTCTAATTTAAAAAATCTTTCAGGAATTTTTGAAATATCCGCATCCAACCCCACGCAAAGAAGAGAATTTATTTTCTTAGCTCTTTTGTTGTATTTATTGATAATCATTTGGTGTGCTCTTTAAACCAATTTTCGACTTTTTTTAGCTTATCGCCTCTTATCATTCCAAGCTTTTTGACTTCATCAAAAATAGTGGGAAAGGAGCTAATGTGGTGTAATTTAACTTTTGCCTTACTAAAGGCATCCCTTGCCTCTGGAAAATCATAACTTACAATCACTAAACAATTTTTTACTTTCGCACCCTCTTTCCTCAAGTTCTCTACTGCGCGAAGACTACTATCCCCCGTTGTTACTAAGTCTTCAATTAGCAAAACATTTTTATTCAAAACGCTTCCTCCTTCTACCATTCGCTTTGTCCCATGATCCTTTGCCTTTTTGCGCACAAAAACAGAAGGTATTTTAAGTAGAAACCCTAAGGCTGCACTGTGAGGAATCCCCGCTGCTTCTACCCCAGCTATCACATCTAGTTTTATTTTTTCTCTTTTAATAATCTCGGCAAAACTTTGAATGATAATTTGCCATTCATTCGGATGAAATGGTAATTTTCTATTGTCTATATATATGGGGGAAACGATGCCAGACTTAAAAGTAATGGGGTTATCAGGCATAAATCCAACAGCTCCGATTTTAAGAAGCGCCTTCGCAACCTTTTGCTCGGTATTCATACTTTTGATTTTAACCCCTCCTTTATCTCTTTCGCAAGATAGGGATTCCACATTGCTCCTGTTGCGGACATGACAATGTCCGCCCCGGCATCTCGGTATTCAAAAAAGTCATCGGCATTCATAACTCCTCCCACGCCGATAATGGTATATGAGAAGCTAAGCTCCTCACGAATTTTCTTCAATCGCCTTACCATTTCGAGCCCAGCCCATTTGATAGCATGCCCGCATACTCCACTCCGCAGTCTGCCCTTGCCGGGCAGGGCTTGATTGCCTTTTTCATCCACAATCTCTGCAGAAATAGTATTGATGGCAGAGATGGCTTGTATAATATTTCCAATTTCTTTTACAAAATTTCGCAACATTTCGCCATCTTTAAAATAAGCGATTTTTATAATAAGAGGAGTATTACCTACAACTTCCTTTATGGCTTTAGCAACCATCACGCTCCTTTGCGTATCATAACAAAGTAAATTATTCGTGCCTTCGTTGGGGCAACTTAAGTTGACTTCAACTATTTTAACCCCGGTATTTTTCAAAAACTCGGCAGTTTTTTTAAAATCGTCAATAAAATCATCTACGCTTTGCATTTCTTTCTTGGTATCTTGGAAGCTCCCAATAACTACCTGACCTTCGCGTGTATTTTTAACTACATTGCCTAAATCTTTTTGCCAGAATTCCGGCTCAAAAGATGGTACTCCGAATGAGTTTGTAATTGAAAGGGGTTTGTCGTATTCACGACTCGCGATTAGTTTATTGTTTGCTTTTTCCAGAGTTAAGTCACCTTCAACTTTAACCGATAAAACATTTGGCCACGGATGGCAGGGATACTTAAGACTGCGAACAGTTTTATAAGTAACGATATCAAAACCTTTATCTAGTGCTGCTTGCACAAAATTACCATTGAGTAATGGTCCCGCCGGAATTCCAAAAGGCGAATTTACTTTAAAACCCAGAAAATCATACCTCTTACCAAGGGGAACCCTTGGTATTTGTATTCCATCGGCAAAAGCACCAAAAGGACCTTGCTCGAAGTTCTCTTCATATGATTTCCCTGGATCGTAGAATGGGGTAAGAAGCATATTTAGTATAGTAGCAATAAATCGCCAAAACAAAAACTGTCTTTATAGATTCGCTTTCTGCTCTTTTTGTAGAACGGGTAAATAATATTTTTTAGCCAAGCCAATTATCCAATCATGCATTTCGGCAATCACATTCCTGTGGCTTGATCCAATTGAATAAATCGCAGGGCAACCAGTTCGGTCCCTTTCGTCTAAGACAAAAGGGGTTACGCTTGATAAAACTTCTGGTTTTATTTCGATAAGTAGTTCCCCACTGTCAGTCTCTCTGAAATAAAATTTATCTAATTTAAAATCGCTGGCTTCATCAGAATCAAGCATGTTGAGATCACTATATTTACTTTCGATGTTTGCAAATAAATGTATGTGGGAGCTTGCTAGGGCATAAATTAAATGTAGAGAGCCATTGGCTAATTTTTCGAATTTATCAATTGGCATTTTCTCCCTAAACTGATTTTCATAAACCTTGGGCAAGATCTTGATGGTTCCCCATAAAGTATTGATGGCAGTTAAAATTCCTGAACGTATCTGTGCATGAGGGTCTTTAACCCCTCCAACCCCTCCCTCAAGCATTAGAAGCTTACTATACCTGTCATAGGCCATTGATTTTAGATCTTCACCCGAAAGATAATCGTATCTCTTTTTTCTCTTATCTTGCTGCCACTCTACTAGCACTCGTTTCATGAAAGTTTTATTGTTATTCATTAAAAAATTGGCAACGTCTTTGGAATTTTTCAAACTTGATAATAAGAACTTGATTACGGAGTCTGGTAAAAAAACATCCGGCATCGCCACTCTAACCAGACCTGGAGAATGAGCCTTGATACCCTCAAGTGTCTTTAGCCAAATTTCTTCAATAAATATAGCAAGTAGAGCATTAATTTCGGCTTTCACCCTATTTGGCTTTTCTAATGATCCAAGATGTTCAGCCGCTTCAAACTCACCCTTCTCAAAACCTTTTTTAATAGGACGAATACCAATTTTATCAACACCTGCTATTGTGTGTAGATGATCAATGATTTCCTTGTTCGGTTTTGGCTCACCAGGCATTACCAATATAATAGCAGAAACCAAGGAAATCAAAAACTTGGTTTGAAATGATTTTTATTACAAAGGTCAGATGTTAGGGAATTATATTCAGCCTAGAGCTATTTTCTTTGGACTTTATCAAATTATTTAATCCCTCCGATATATAATGGGTTAAAAGCCTCTTTCTTGATAATTCTTCCCACTTTTTCTTCCCTGTTTCTCTTGCTGGCTGATCTGCCATTTTCAAGAAACCATCAAATTCATCTAATTCTTTTTTGGCTTTTTCCATCTCTATCTGCGCTTCTTCTGCTTCGGTCTTCAAATCCTCAAGACCCATATCACTAGTCTCTTTTTTAAGATAATCTTCCACTTCAACTCTAAATTCTTCAGACTCAGCGTCTAGCCCCGCTTGTCCTGCCCCAATCCTCGCCCCTAGTCTAGCACGATACCGAATATCTGAAAGTGCCCCAGTCATTAATACTTCTAAGAATTTTTTAAAACCTTTTGGCTCGGCACCTAATTTTCTTTTTCAGCTTCTCTTGTCCTGAATCTATCTGAAGCACGGGCCATATCTTCGGCCAACTCTTTGTCTTTTACCGGCTCTTCATCTGGTCTAAATGGTCGCATTTTCATAAATTTAAAAATATTAAAACCTGATAATATTGTTAATATTATCACGACATTAAATATTGACAATGTTAGTTGTGAACTTTTTACTTCCTCGCCGCAATGATAGTTTCAGCCACATTATTAGGTACTATATCGTACCTGAAGAATTCCATGGTGAAAGAGGCGCGGCCTTCGGTCATTGAGCGTAGTCCGGTCATGTACCCGAACATTTCTGAAAGAGGCACAATGGCGCGAATAACTTTATTCATTCCTCTGTCTTCCATGCCTTCGATGAGTGCGCGCTTACTCGAGAGGTTGCCGGTGACGTCTCCCATGAATTTGTCTGGAGTAACAACCTCCACCTTCATCATTGGCTCTAGAATTACTGGGCTTGCTCTACGGCATGCATCTTGTATCGCCATTGAAGCGGCTATTTTGAACGCCATTTCGTTTGAGTCAACTTCGTGATAACTTCCATCCCAGAGATCCACTGAAACATTGACCATCTTAAATCCAGCCAGAACTCCACGGTCGAGCCCCTCTTTAAATCCTTTCTCACAAGGCGCGATATATTCCTGCGGAATTACTCCCCCTTTGATGCTATTTATAAATTCAAAACCAGGAGACCTCTTGGTGTTCTTTGGCAAATCTTCAAGTTCTTCTTTAGTCAGAACTTCCATCGGCTTAACTTTGATCTTCACATGTCCGTAGTTTCCGCGTCCGCCTGACTGTTTGATATATTTGCCTTCAGCTTCAGAGGTGCCACTGATCGTCTCACGATAAGCTACTTGCGGCTTGCCGACGTTCGCCTCCACAGTAAATTCGCGCTTCATTCGATCCACAATGATTTCCAAATGTAGCTCCCCCATGCCGGCAATGATGGTCTCGCCCGTCTCTTGATCTGTAGAAACTTTAAAAGTTGGATCTTCTTGCGCTAGACGATTGAGCGCCATACCCATTTTTTCTTGGTCTGCTTTTGTCTTCGGCTCAATACGGAGCGAGATGACTGGTTCTGGGAAAACAATTCTGTCTAGAATGATAGCGTTGTCCTCATCACAGAGAGTGTCTGAAGTAATGGTATCTTTCAGCCCCACCGCGGCGGCAATTTCTCCAGCGAAAACTTTTTTCACTTCTTCACGGTCGTTAGCATGCATTCTTAAAATTCGCCCAATTCTCTCTTTGTTACGCGTACGAGGATTGTAGACATAGCTTCCAGCAGAAAGAGTCCCTGAATATACACGGAAGAAAATGAGCTGACCGACGAATGGATCGGTGGCAACTTTGAAGGCAAGAGCGGCAAAAGGCTCGGCGTCTGATGCGTTTCTAACGATTGGCTTTTCGTCATTCGGATCAATGCCTGGAATGGGGGGGATGTCTGTGGGAGCTGGCAAATAATCCACCACGGCATCGAGCACTAGCTGGACACCTTTATTCTTGAGCGCGCTTCCGGCGAAGACTGGGAAAATTTCATTCGAAATTACAGCTTTGCGCAAAGTCTTTTTTAATACATCGATGTCGGGAATCATCCCCTCTAAATACTCCGTCATCATCACTTCATCCGTCTCCACTATTTTTTCAACAAGTTCACTGTGATACTTCACTGCATCGGCTTTTAGATTCTCGGGGATTTCTTTCTCCACTACTTTATTGCCCATGTCTCCCTCAAAGTAGAAAGCCTTCATGGTCAGCAAGTCGACAACTCCTTCGAACTTCTCTTCGAGGCCAATAGGAATCTGCACGCGGACAGCCTTCTTGCTAAGCCGGTCTAGAATCGTAGCATAAGAATGTTCAAAAGAAGCGCCGGTTCTGTCTAGTTTGTTCACGAAGCAAATGCGAGGCACCTTAGCTTCATCAGCATAACGCCAATTTGTTTCAGATTGAGGCTCTACTCCGGCCACTCCGTCGAAAACAACTACCGCGCCATCGAGCACACGGAGAGATCTCTTCACTTCTACAGTGAAATCAATGTGCCCAGGAGTATCGATGATGTTGAAACGATGCTTCAATGGATGTTGAGCACCCGCCTTCGCCAAGGTTTCGGCGGGCACGTATGTTGGTGTCCAGAAACACGTGACCGCTGCCGAGGTGATAGTGATGCCACGTTCGCGTTCTTGCTCCATCCAGTCCGTCACCGTTTCTCCTTCATGCACTTCACCTATTTTGTGTGACACCCCAGTATAAAAAAGCACGCGTTCAGTCGTGGTTGTCTTGCCCGCGTCAATGTGCGCGATAATTCCAAAATTTCTAACTTTTTCTAGAGGATAATCTCGTTCCATATAATTCTCTTACCAAGCAAGATGGGCGAAGGCTTTGTTAGCTTCTGCCATTTTATGCGTATCTTCTTTCTTTTTAATAGCTGAACCTTCGTTCTTGGAAGCAGCAATGAGCTCATCTGCGAGTTTGAGATACATTGGTTTGCCTTTAGTATTACGAGCGGCGTCGCGAATCCATCGCATAGCTAGAGCCATTTTCCTTTCCGCCCGCACTTCGATGGGCACCTGATAATTCGCGCCTCCGATACGCTTAGAACGCACCTCCGTTGAAGGACCGGCATTTCTCATTGCTAAATCGAAAATCTCAAGCGGATTTGGATTACTTGTTTTTTCTTTTATCACGTCAAAAGCGGCATACATAACTTTCCTGGCAGTTTCTTTCTTGCCAGACCACATGATGTAATTAATAAACTTCTCTAACTTTTGAGAGTTATATACGAAGTCTGGTCCCACCATATTTCGATTTTTTACTTTTCTGCGCATAATTATTTTTTACTTACTTTTTGGTTTCTTGTTGCCATAGAGAGATCTACCTTGCCGTCTCTTCTCAACTCCTTGTGTGTCGAGCACCCCACGCACGATGTGATATCTCACCCCGATTAAATCCTTCACGCGCCCTCCGCGGAGCATTACCACAGAGTGTTCTTGCAAATTGTGACCTTCGCCGGGGATATAAGCTGTGACTTCCATGCCATTGGTCAGACGTACTCTGGCGATCTTTCTTAAAGCTGAGTTTGGTTTCTTGGGAGTGGTTGTTGAAACTTTTATACAAACACCCCTCTTGAACGGAGCTGGTGAAAAAACTGGCCTATTTTTCAAGACATTAAATCCCTTCGCCAGAGCAACTGTTTTGTGCTTGGAGTGGACTTTGACTCTATTTTTCTTAATTAATTGGTTTATCGTTGGCATTTTAATGTCTTATATAAAATAAAAGAGTCCGAAGACTCCAAAAGACACTAGAATAATTTACTATAAATAGGCCTAAAATGCAATACCAGTAAACAAACGGAAGAGAAGGGAAAGTATCGGGTACAAATAGCTTGGGAAAAAGACAATGAAAATGAGCAGTAGAACTAGTGAGTACTGTTCGAGGAGTTTGACGACAGGATCAAAAGAATAGGGCAAAAAAGAAAAAAGTATTTTAGAACCATCAAGCGGTGGAATGGGAACAAGATTAAATATACCTAAAGCTAGATTTACGATGACAATGGTGGAAGTTATGAAATAAAAATCTGGAGAAACAGACGCGTGAGATGCTAAACGAATGACAATACCAAAAATAAAAGCAATCAAAAAGTTCGCCAACACACCCGCCACCGCTACGGCCATAGTTCCCCACCTCTTGTTGCTTAAATTATCTGGATTATAAGGCACAGGCTTCGCCCATCCAAATAAAAATGGGGAGTGCGCTACTACTAAAATGATTGGTAAAATTATTGAGCCGAAAATATCCAAATGTTTGAGTGGGTTGAGGGTCAGACGTCCGGCAAAACGTGCTGTTTTATCTCCGAAATACTCCGCCGCGAAACCGTGAGAAACTTCATGAATGACAATGGACATCACGAGTATAGCTATATAGAAAATGGTATTTGTTGCGCCCATATAGATTCTATGATAACATGTGGGGACTAAGAATAAAATAAGATGAAAATATGCGCAATAACAAAGAAGGGTTCAATCGTCGGCGGAGGATATTCCAACAGGACCCGCGCGACCAAATTCAATCCGACTGGCAAGAAACGAAAATACTTAAATCTTCAAAGGAAGAAAGTTTTTATTCCTGAATTAAATAAATCTATCAACATAGAAGCATCTGTTCAAGGTTTCCGCACTATGAAGAAGCGGGGCGCTTACGCCACTCTCCTAAAAGCTGGATTAATAAAAGCTTAAGCTGGCACAAAAGTAAGCGCAGTTCCCTTCTTGCCCGAACGGCCGGTTCGACCGATGCGGTGCACGTAGGTGTCGTAGGTTTGTGGTACATCGTAGTTTATAACGTGGGTTACATCTGGGATATCAAGCCCCCTCGCCGCTACATCAGTCGCAATCAAGACATTTATGCGATCTTTTTTAAATGAATCAAGAATTCGAATTCTCTCGCGACTCCTTTTGTCTCCATGAATTGCGCCTACTTTGAAGCCCATATGCCCAAGCTCTTTCGCTAAAGTATCCACACTGTGTTTCATCTCACGGAAGATTAGTGTTTTCATTGGACGACCGCCTGCCTGCGCAGACAGGTCTTTTTTCAAAACTTCGTGTAATTTCTCTAATTTTTCTTCTTTGCTTTTAACGCGAATCACATCTTGGTCAATATTCTTTGCTGTTTCGCCAGATACCACAGAAATAAAGACGGGATCTTTCAGATATTGTTCGGTCAACTTTTTAATTTCCGGAGACAAAGTCGCTGAGAAAAAAAGAGTTTGCCTTTCTTTTGCAGTTTTGCCGATTATATAAACCATATCGTCTCGAAAACCCATATCGAGCATCCTGTCCGCTTCATCAAGCACAACAGAATGGCACCCTGACAAATCCAAAACTTTTTTTTCTATCAGATCGCGGAGTCTGCCCGGTGTACCAATAACAAATGAGACACCAAGCTTTATTTCTCTGATTTGTTTCACGATTGGAAGACCTCCCACGCAAGCCACAGAGAACATCCCGAAACCAAAAGCAAGGGTTTTAAAATCATTTTCTATCTGCAGAGCGAGTTCGCGGGTCGGAGCCATAATCAAAACAGTTTCTTTTTTATTTTGCCCCTTGGTCTTGAAAATTTTTTCTATCAAGGGCAAAAGAAAGGCCGCGGTTTTGCCTGTGCCAGTGTTTGCCATACCGAAAACATCTCTGCCTTCTAAAACTATCGGTATTGCTTGGTCTTGAATGGGTCGAGGATGAAGAAACCCCACCCCTGTGATATTTTTGTGAAGTTGAGAATTAAAGGGAAAATCTAGAAAAGTATGCTTTGAAACATACGGCTTCTCCTCCATGTGTTGACCCTTTTTAATGAAACGAGAAAAATCTATCCGCTCGCCCCGCCTAATGCGGGGCGAGCCACTGGATCTGCTTTTATTTTTATTGCCCCCAAAACGAGGACGAGAATTATTAAATTTTCCGCTACCGAAGCGGGGTTTTGCCTTTGAGGCAAATTTAGGTCGTCCGAATTTACTCGGAGTGGCCGAATGAGTCTTGTACATAATGGGTCATCCCCAAAATGCAAAAAGAGTGCAAGAAGTGAGAATGATGTCAGAAGAGTAGCATTTTGCTACTAATTTGTCAATTGTTCCGTAATTGTAAATTTATCTACCCTCTTGCAAGGGTTTAATTATGCTAAAAATATATTTATTTATTTCACTAGCGTTACTAAGAATAAATTTAGTATTTGTATAATCTTTTTCTTCTTCACCGGAGAAATCAATGATTTTCGCCCCAGCCTCAAGGGCAATGAGCTTACCTGCAGCAAAATCGTGAAACTCAATATTATCAGTAATTATTGATTCAATCTTTCCCAAAGCAAGTAGACAGTAATCATGAGCCCCAGACCAGTTGTAAAGAACCCTCTTACAACCTGCACCAACTAAAGAAAACATTAGTTTGCCCAAATAATCACGGTCAATTTTGTAGCCACAAATATAGGCAACGGTTGTCTTATTTTTATCAATAACATTATTAACTTTTATTCGCCTGCCGTTTACATATGTCCCACCATTTTTTATGGCAGAATAAGTCTGATCTATTATTGGCTGATAAATAACACCCGCAACAGATTCATTTTTATAGAGTAAGGCGATTGAAATAGAAAAATTAGGGATACCTATTACAAAATTATTTGTGCCATCCATGGGATCTATAACTAGGGTATAGTCAGAATTTTTATTAGTTTTACCTTCTTCCTCGGAGTGAATGTTATACCGGGGAAATTCTTTCTTTAAGATTTTTAAAATACTTTTTTCAGAATTTAAATCCGCTTTCGTTTGAAAATCCGCTAAAGTTGATTTCTCGGTTACATCCATAACCTGACCAAAATATTTTCTTAAGACCCTCCCTCCGGCATGAGCAGCTTTTATTAAAATTTGCAGATCTTTACTTGCTGTCCTTTTCATATTATTCAAATTGCCTTCCAATAATATTGTTCGGGCTCTCTTTGTTAAAAAGCATCTCGCTATTTTCCAATAAGTAAACACTTTTAATGCCGGCAGAAGTCATTTGCTTCCAACACGGCTCACAGCACCACCAGTGACCCCATAGATATAAATCTGCCCCTTCGGGATCTTCTCCATTCTCCTTTGCATTAGCGATTGCTTTGGGCTCACTATGATTTTTGGGATGGCAGCCCTCACAGAGTTCATACCCCTGGCCCGTTGGAATTCCCCGCTTTACCCTTTCACATTCATGAGTCTCATGGTAGGTGCTACCGTTTGCCCCTCTACCAATAATTTTCCCGTCTTTCACTACAACGCTTGATGTAGGCATTGTTTTGTCTAATGAATTCAATCTTCCGAATTCTTTAGCTTCGGCCATAAATGGATTCGATAGTGGAACGTATAAAACAAAACGTCCTTCTGGTTGATATGGATATTTGATATTTTTATTCATTCCACTATACTCTACTACATGACATCTTTTGACACAATATATCAGGGAATTATCAAAAAAATAATGGACGAAGGTATTGAAGAGCTGAATGAACGAACGGGTCATAAGACAAAAGCTCTGCCCGGAATCACATTTTCTCTTGATATTGAAAAAGATGGTTTCCCCATTCTCACGCTTCGCAAGCAACCGTTAAAATCTCCAATCGCCGAACAGGTTTGGTTTGTACAGGGAGAGAAAGATACAACATTTCTGCGAAAATTTACCAAAATGTGGGACCCTTTTATGGAACCCGATGGCACACTGCCATTCTCCTACGGCTGGAGGTGGCGCAACCACTTCGGTCGCAATCAGCTCGGAAACACAATCGAGCTTCTGGAAAAAGAACCAAGTTCGCGCCATGGGGTGATCATCACTTGGGATCCAAAAGACGATGGACATGGCGGAACACCTAAGAAAAATATCCCTTGCCCTTTTGCCTATACTATAAATATAATCGGTGGCAGACTGCACATGCACAACATTGTCCGCTCTAACGACATGATACTTGGCTGTCCATTTGATGTTTTTGGATTTGCTCTGCTACAATGCATGATCGCGCAGAGACTCGGCGTTCGTCCGGGAATTTACACCCACACAATATCCAATGCCCATGTTTATGACAATCACTACGAGGGAGCAAGGGAAATAATAAAAAGAACGAATGATCACAAAAAGGTAGAATTGCATCTGCCAAAAGATTCATTAAAACGAGCAGAGCAAAAAGATGAAGATTTGGTGGGAGAAATTCTGGCAGATTTACAAGCTCAATATAACCCCCTTCCGCCAATCAGTGGACTAGAAATTGCTTTATGATTTCCCTTATTGCGGCAATTGGCAGAAATAATGAACTTGGTAAAGGAAATGATTTAGTCTGGAAATTTCCTGCTGATCAAAAGTTTTTTCGAGAGACCACTTCTGGACATCCGATAATTATGGGACGAAAGACTTTCGAATCCCTCGGGCGTAGCCTTACGGGCGAGCCTATCGGCAGGCCCCTGCCGAATCGACAAAATATAGTAATTACTAGAGACAAAAACTATCTACGGAATGGCCTGCCTGCGCAGGCAGGCGTAGATGTTGTACATTCATTGGACGAAGCATTAAAATTGGTTTCTAAGGAAGAAGAGGTTTTTATAATCGGCGGCGCGGAAATTTTCAGACAAGCCATGTCCACTGCTGACAGGCTCTACATTACCCACTTTGACGCGGAAGATAAGGGTGCGGATGTGTTTTTCCCAGAAATTGTTCCGGTAGTCTGGAATGAAATATCCCACCAAGAATTCAAACCGGACTCAGAAAATCCAATCCCTTATATTTTTTCAGTCTATGAAAAATTTACTTGATAAATTTTAAGGAGCGGAGGATTCCGCCCCGTAGGGGAAGGACTGTAGCGGGAGAAAATTTATCAAGTAAATTTTTCTAGGGATCTTCGGGTGTTCTGATCCTGATAAAAACATCTTCGCCCTCGGGAGATTTCTCTTTTTTATATTTTCTTTTTTTATTTATTTCAATTTTTCTAATTAATTCTTTCTCCAGATCAAAACCCATGTTCTCACACATACCGAGAATGAATATCATCACATCTGCAAATTCCTCTGCCACGCCCGGCTGATTTTTGTTGTGTTTAGAAAAGGCTTCGGAGAGTTCTTCGTGCGCTCGGCAAAATTCCAGCGCCACATTGGTGAGGTTGAACCCCTTTTCCACTTTGTTCCGCATTACTTCTTTTTGTAATTCTTTCAAGTCAACCATTCTCTATAATATAGCATTTATGCGAAGCTTCTTGCAATTTTTTGATCCCGAGGGGTCCCACCCGGTACTCCGGGAAGGGCGTAGGGACGAAAAATTGCAAGAAGCGAAGCTATTTAATCTTTTTTGCCGAGTGCCTTCAAAATCTTCAAATACATTGCTTCAACAATCTTTTTCTGTTTTCCCCCAGTCGTCACATAATGGTCTAACCCAGGTGCGGCGTTGATTTCGATTACGTAATATCTAGAGTTTTTAGGGTTTTTGGCAATATCGCCTTTTGTAACCATAATATCTACACCTGCAATCCGAAGCCCCATATCTCTTGTGAGCTTTATCGCAATTTTACAAAAATCAGGGTGGATAGTATTTGTCATATCAACGGCATCTCCGCCAGTGGACAAATTGGCATTGTCTAACAAAAATATTTTTTCACCTTTGGCAGGGATGCTGCCAAAAGTATAGCCAAGTTTTTTTAATTTAATTTTTATTCTTCTGTCTTCGAAATTTATTCTCGTGTCTCGCTCTGTTTTTTCAAAAAGTTTTTGCTTTTTCTTTAGCAAGCTAAATATAGAATTTTTACCATCCCCCGTCACAGAAAGCGGGATGCGTTCATATGCAGAAATTATTTCTTTATCCAAAACAACAATCCGATAATCCCGGCCCGGTAAATATTTTTCGATGATAGCAACTCTGTCTATTTTGAATACCTCAAGGAGCGCATGACGCAGTTTTACGGCATCAGAAACAAGGCACACTCCAAGACCTTGGCTTTGGCTGTTGGGTTTTACGATAAGTGGATAGCCAAGTTTCTTTGCATAACTTATCCCATAGGGAATAGTACGTTTACTTTTTATTATCTTAGCCCAGCTGTCTTTGAAAATAGTTTTGCCTTCTGCCACCGGATAGCCCTTCTTTTTCATGAAAAATTTCGCATAATCCTTGTCGCGAGCTATGTCGGAAGAAGCGATGTGATTGAGGTCGAGGGAATACATTCGCAAGGACCGCACCACACCATTTTTATATATTATCTGAGCAGCGATCCCCCACTCTGGTTCTACTATCGCTCTCGCTCCGACTTTCGATGCAAGTTTTTTAATTAAGTTTGTTAAATAAGGGAGCATAAATATCTTTGCTAGCTTTTATTCTTAATTCTTTTTTATTTATTTTGTTGGTGAACACAACTGGAGCTCCGGTTATGATCGCGAGCGGTGTTCTTTCATCTCCCTCCCCCGTGGAGAGCACTGCCGCGGTGGCCAGGCTGTCAGCAACGTCCGTCCTTGAGAATCTCAATATTCTGCCAAAAATATCTTTTCTGCCGATATAATTTCTAACGCCCTTAAATCCAGCATAGCCCAGAGCCAAACCTATTGCTCCCATGCGAAATGGCAAAAACCCCGAATCTGTTATTAGAACTCCTAGATTTTTCAGCCGGAATTTTTGCGCCAATTTTTTACGTAAAAATTCCGCACTCTTAAAACTATCTTTGGGTAGAAGCATGAGCTTCCCGTTACCATTTGATTCATCAATGCCAGAAGCAGCCATAACCATCCCGTCTTTAATGGTGAACCAAGTATTTTTAGTTTTAATAGCAAGAGTGCTTTCTTGTTTTATTAAAGCAATTTTCTGTTTTTCATTTCTATGCACTACTGTTCTGCCTTCTGACAATGCGACGATCTTAGAAGTTACAACAAGAATGGACTTGTCGGGAATTTTCTTGATATGCTTAAAAATAAATTCTGGTAAATTTTCATTCTCACGAAAAATACTGGTCCTAGCCGTTTTTATTTCCATTATTATATTTTAATATAATTGCGATAATTTATATTTTTGGTTCATGACGAAGCGCACCAAAGAGATATTTGTGTTCTATCATAAAACCAAGATTCAGGATATGCTTCTTTTCCAAGAAGGACAGAAGGTTGTTGACTAATACAAAAGAGACACAGATACCAATCGCAAATAATGTGCGCTCAAGTGCCACAATTGGTATAAGCGATATCCAAACCGGCGCTGGTAGTGCAAAAAACCATATCCACAAAGCACCACCGACTGCGTGAGCACTAAAAGTAGCACCAAGCGCTCGCGCTAGAAGAAATCTGTCGCGGAAAAAATAGGCAACAATCGGAATTGTCCAGAAAAGAGCAAAGTACCAAACGGTTCGGCCAATGGGATGAACAACGAAAGCAATAATCGCAAGCATTGGAATAATTAGATTTAATTTTCCTTTCCGGGTAAAATACAGCACTGCAAAAAGCATCGGCAAAAAACGAATAATTGTTCCAACATCCTCTATCATCGCTCCATGAAATAAAAAGTTGATAAACTGCATCAAAAACACTGCTATTACGCCTGGTAAACTGCCTATAAAAGCTCCTGCTACTGGTGCAAAAGCATCATACACCATGAATTTCGCTTTTGATCCTTCCAATTGGGTTATTGGAATTTGTAAAGCAATAAATCCTAAAACTGTAAAAATAACAACAAAAAGAATGTTTCTTTTTGTAAAATATTGTTTAATGTTTGACATATTGATATATTAGCACAATTACTTGCTATTTTACTACCTCAATGCCCATTGATCGAGCAGAACCGGCGATGATGTTAATGGCGCCCTCGTCGTCTTTAGCATTCAGATCTGCCCTTTTCTTATTGGCAATTTCTAGTGCTTGCGCTCGAGTAATTTTTCCAGCTTTCATCGCAATGTTTTTGCCGGAACCTTTTTCTACCCCAGCCACTTTTAGAATAAGCCCTGTAACGGGCGGAGTTTTCACCACGAAATCATAGCTTCGATCTTCATAGACAGTAATAGAAACTCCCACTTTGTCTCCTGCCATCTTTGATGTTGCCGCATTGAATTTAGTGACGAAATCACCAATATTAATACCAGCCTGACCAAGCGCGGGGCCCAAGGGCGGCGCAGGAGTAGCTTTTGCAGCCTGAATTTGAAGTTTTATTTTTTTGGTTATCTTTTTTGCCATTTAAGTTTAAAGATTAGCTTATATTTTCTTAACTTGCAAGAAATCTAATTCAACTGGGGTTTCACGACCAAACATTGAGACAAGTACCTTTATCTTGCCTCGTTCTTGATCCACGGAATTAATTTTCCCTTCTAGATCTTTAAACGGACCATCTATGATTAGAATACTTTCTCCGGGGGCCATATCAATGTTGTGCTTAATAGTGCCAGCATTCATTTTCTTAAATAAATAATCCACTTCTTCCCCTTTAAGAGGAACGGGGTTGACTCCCGCGCCAACGAAACCAGTAACCCTAGGGGTGTTGCGTACAACATACCAAGAGTCGTCGGTGACGATCATATCTACCAATACGTAACCTGGATAAATTTTTTCTTCCACTTCCACGCGCTTGCTTCCCTTTATTTTTATCTTTTTTTCAACTGGCACAATAACGTTGAAAATTTTATCGTGCATGCCCAAAGAATCAATACGCTGTTTTAGATTTCGCAAAACAACATTTTCATAACCAGCATATGTATGGATTGCGTACCAATTTCTCGCTCCCTGTGTTTCTTGTTTTGACATGAATTTAAATTACGAGTTATTAATTACGAATTTCAAATTATTAATTCGTAATTCTTAATTGCCAATCAACTTCTCTAAGCCCTTTGAAAAAATAAAGTCAAAAATACCCAGATAATAAGCAACTAGAACAGACAGCACGATAACTATCAGAGTATAAGAAAAGATTTGGCTTTTTTTCGGCCATATTACATGCTTCAGTTCTGTTTTTGTTTCTTTCAAATATTCAGTAATTTTTGACATTTTTTAAAAAAGCCCCCTTCAGGGCTTTCTTAAGAGTAACATTCTGAAGATTAAAAAGCAAATACTCAACTCACCTCACCCCTCCGCCCCTCTCCTTGCCAAGGAGAGGGGTTGGGGAGAGGTCTACCTTATTTCATAAGTAATATTCACATCCGAACTTATGGTATTCTCCCCCTTCGGAACTTCTGCCGGAGCAGATGCCCCGCTATCAGAGGACATCATTTCAGCCTTGCCATAATACATTGGCATCGGATAATTGCCATTCTCGCTAAAATTTACAATTTTTCCTAATTTCACACCCAAATCCCTCGATAAAACTTTGGCTTTTTCTTTTGCGTCATTAATCGCTTCTTTTCTTGCTTGCGCCTTCAATGCATCTTCATCATCTATGGAAAAATTAGGACCGCTTAAATCACTGACACCCAAGCCCCCCAGCCCTTGCATGATTTTGCCAACATCGTCAGTGTTGCGAACTTTCACCGTGATACTTTCATACGCTTCATAACCGGAAATCACATTCTTCCCCGGACGAGGCGGACAACCCCACTCACTACAAGGTATCATTATTTGATTGTCATATTTATATTCATATTTTGGATTAAAAGAAACATTTGTGGTTTTGATATCTTTTTCCGCTATGCCGTTCGCCTTCAAAAAATCCAGCGAATTTTTCTCAACTTTCGCTACGGCTTCCTGCGCTTCTTTGACCGTTTTGCCATCTTTTCTGATAGTGAAATAAACATTGGCAATGTCGGGCACGGCAGAAATCTCTCCATGTCCCGAGAGGGTAATGCTGTTATATCCACCCGACATGCGATAAGACTTCCATTCAGAAACTAGTTTCACTGCAAAAAACAATGAAATAATAATAATAAAACCCAAGCCCGCTCTATATAGATTTTTTATGTATTCATTCGGCATACAAGTAATTATATATAGCTAAAAAATTAAATCAAGTTGACTTCTGGAATAAGTTTAATCTTAAATTTATCGAAAACTGAATTAGTTATCTTCTCCGCCAAATTTTTAATTTCTTCTCCGCTTGCTCCGCCATAATTCACAATCACTAACGCTTGTCTCTCGTGTACCCCCACATTGCCTAACTTATACCCCTTCCAGCTTGTCCCATTTGCGGGACCGCATTGTTCAATCAACCAAGCAGATGGAATTTTTGTCAGGTTGTCTTCTCTAAAATGCGGCATATCCGGATATTTCTGGAGAAGGTTTTTTAACTTTTCCTGTTCCATAAAAATATTTTTGAAAAAACTGCCGGCATTGCCGATAATTTTAGGATCTGGTAATTTGTTTTTACGAATCATTGTTACCGCATCGCTTATGTCTCTGGGGCTTTTTATTATAATTTTGTTTTTTTCTAGATATTCTTGTAGAATTTTATAGCTTATATTTTTCTTCTCAATTTTGCTTAATTTTAAAGTTATGGCAAAAATAAAATACTTCTCTTTTAATTCATTTTTAAAAATGCTGTCTCGATAGCCTAATTCACATTCGTCTCTAGTAAAAATTCTTTTTGTCCCGTCCTCGGTAGAAAAAGTCTCTACATTTTCTAAAATATTTTTGAGTTCTGCCCCGTAGGCACCAACATTCTGCATCGGGGCGGCTCCTACGGTTCCTGGAATAAATGCTAAATTTTCAATCCCCCAATACTCACGATCAACAGCAAAGAGAACTAGATCATGCCAGATTTCTCCAGACATCGCGCGGATCAAAACCTCGGTCGTAGTTTCGCTTAAAACTTCAATGCCTTTCAGGTTATTTAGAACAACCAAGCCATCAAGATCACCGGTGAATAGAACATTGCTACCTCCGCCAAGAAATATTTTCTTATTTTCTTTAAACTCCGGCAGGGCAAAAAGCTCCGTCAGGTCTGCGGGATCGTTTATTTCGGTAAAAAGTTTGGCACGAGCAGACACCCCAAAAGTATTTAATTCAGTCAGATCGTAATCTCGGTAAATTTTCATATTACAAGATCTCTTTTTCCAGTCTTTTTTCTATCTCTTCTTCACTCAGTGGGCGTAGCATCTTCCGCAGCTCTGGATCTTCTGATAAATCTATTCCTTGCTTCTCGAGCAGGAGAGACATCATCTTCATAAGTTTGGTAACTTCTCGTTCTGAAATGAGATTTAATTGCAGATGAGTTTCTTCTCGCAAGTCGTCTACTTTGGCCGTGCGGTTTTGCGAGATAAGCACGAAAATCGCGAGGATGATCGCCTCGAGGGACACTATGTTGGTCAGTAGATTGAAAGGAAAAGGATCAAATGGGGGGACAGACGCTATTTGGTTAGTATTGATAAGTATCCAACCAATGAATAAAAATACGTTGAACAATAAAAAGGTGTTGCTCCCGAAATTCTCCGTCATGAAGTCCGCCATTTTTTCCGTAATCGTCCGCCGGGCATCTGCCTTCGCCTTAATGCTACGAAAGACTCTTTTACGGGCTTCTTCATTCTCGCCAAAGAGTAACTTCAAAAATGAAATATTATTATTAGCCATTATTCTCTAATTATACAATTTCTGTATCTTTTCAGCCAGCTCATAACTATTCCCGTGCCCAATTAACCCTAAATAAGATTGAATCGTTTCTGGTTTTGGATCGTCGCCCACATTTTTTAACATTCTTCGCTTTGTACTCGTCCTTAAAACTCTATGATGAGCAAAGTGTACCCAACCAAGGAAATCAATGCCGGAAGCAATGGTTTTGATAAAAACTTTATCTGGATGTAATTGTAATTTAAGCTTTTCTTCTAAAAATTTAGAGATTTTAGGTAAAATATTTTCTAGACACATTCTGTTCGGCCCTAAAATGACAAAATCATCTGCGTATCGGATATAGTATTTCACTTTCAATTCCCTTTTCATGAACTGATCAAATTCATTCATGTAGATATTCACAAGAAGCTGACTGGTAAGATTCCCGAGTGGCAACCCCTTTTTGCATATATCAGCTAAAGCGTAAATGTGTATTTTGGAAGAAAAACTATCTAAAACTTGCGACAGTAACCAAAGAAGGTTTTTGTCTCTTATATGTTTTTCTAAAATTTTCTTCAAAATTCGATGATCAATATTCGCAAAGAATTTTTTAATGTCGCATTTCAATACCCAACATGTTTGTGTATTGTTTTTTGAAACTTTTCGGAAAAAGCTTCGAAACCTGTTTATGGCCTTGTGTGTACCTTTATTTATCCTGCAAGAATAGGAGTCATAGATAAACTTGGAGTCGAAATATTCATAAAGCTCCTGGTATATTAGATGGTGAAGTATTCTATCTCTAACCGTCGCTTTGTGTATTTGCCTCGGTTTCGGATCAGAAATGTTGAAAGCTGTATAGCTCCCATGTTTATAGGTTTTGTTTTTTAAGTCATTATATAAATCAAAAATATTGTCCATCAACTTAGCTTGAAATAAGATAACATCTTTGCGACCTTTCTTGTCACGCAGAAATTCCTGCCAAGCCTTGAGCAACTTTTCTATGGTTATGATATTATCGTGGGTATGAATAAATTGCTTCATAATGTCTCCCGGACCCCCCCCAGCGCCCTCGGCGCTTTTAAAAGCAAAAACGGCCTACTCTCTGTGGTTCCAAATATATAATGATTTTCCAAAGGCGCATCGCTATACCTTGGGTGGAAAGATTGAAAATTATTTTCTGGGTCTTTTAGAAAACATTTTTATCTCAATTTATCTTCCGCCTGAAACTAAAATAGCTCGCCTTGTGACCGCAATCTCCAAGCTCGATGGCATAAAATTTTTCCTGCAGATAGCTTGGGAGAACAAGTGCATTCCAAACGAAAAATATTCTACCCTTTCTGAACATCTGCAAGAAATAGGCAGAATGCTCGGCGGTTGGAAGAAAGGACTTGAGAAGAAAAAATAGAAGAAAACTCCCCGATCCATGTCGGGGAGAAACAACGAGTTTCGGAGTTACGAATCGATGCCGATACTTGGCGTTCCAGACGTTGTCGTTCGAGAACGGGTTGACGTTCACCTTGAGCCGGTCATTGTCGTCGATGTTCACGTTGGCAACGAAATTCGTACGATGAGCCATCTATATCACTGCCGACCTAAGCACAAATGAATGTCAGAGATCGTGCTGTATTTTATTTTGGACCTAAAAGTCCACTAGCTCACCGCACCAACTTTTATGTTTTTTATTTATTAAAAAAGAATTCACTCTTCTCTAAGCACCAGCCGAGAGAACTCTCAAAATCATTTTTAAATAATCATGGCTTAAAGCCGTAGCCATAAGCGTTACCTGATTATAGATTTAGTATAGCAGAAATTTAAAAAGAAAGGATCAAAGAGTACAAGTTTCAAAGGGTCTAAATTAAAAACACACCGTATTACAAAGTAAACGGTGCATTGATTGCGAGCCCCGTACCGGCATTACTAGCGCGGGGCTCAGATAAAAATAAAGTTACAGCGGAGCTACGAACCGACGCCGATACCTGGCGTCCCAGACGACGTCGTCCGAGAACGGGCCGACGCCCACCTCGAGCCGGTCAACGTCGTCGATGAACACGCCGGCAACGAAACCTCCTTCTAGTTCAAAGAAGGTCCCGTACCCTTCGGTCCGGAGTTTGCCGCGGTTTTTGCGACAAAACTCCACGACTTGGGCTTCCGTCCAGCGCCGGCGCTTTTCGCCGAGACTCCCGTAGACCTGGTCGAAGGTCCCGTCCACGATCTGCTCGTAGACGGCGGCGGGTGTCAGTGGAGTAGGTCTCGGCGTGGTAACCGGCAGGGTCACCCCGTAGACCCCACCCGGGAAGACTCCACTCCCCGCGAAAGTTTCGGTGCCGTCCACGG
>Ga0155856_106_pt1 | contig 80447 bp, 86 predicted proteins | sample RifCSPlowO2_01_FD_107510 | JGI IMG/M metagenome (GOLD analysis project Ga0155856, IMG submission 107510) | Candidatus Nomurabacteria bacterium RIFCSPLOWO2_01_FULL_39_18
TGCATATTCATATGCACTCATACTAATCATTGGTAACCATTTTCGTGAGGTTACGATACCTTGGTTGGTAACATTTTTGGTGAGGCCATTCGGCAACTTTCTTTTTGTTAATTTTTCTGCTATAATACATCTGATGATAATCACGTATTTCGGGAAACAATTTTTCAAAATCCAACAAGGGGATATGGTTCTCGCTTTCAACCCCGTCAGCAAAAGCTCCAAAACGGGCATAAATGCTCATTTTGGCGCAGACATCGCGCTTATCTCTACCAACCATCCAGACTATAATGGAGCAGAACAGCTCTCTCATGGGGAACGCATTCCTTTCGTTATTAGCGGTCCAGGAGATTATGAGATTAAAGAAATTTTCATCAAAGGAGTTATGTCAGATGCAGACATTGCGGGCAAAAAATACATCAATACCATTTATCTATTTTCGATAGATAATATAAATATTGCGTTTCTGGGCGCATTGTCAGATAGCCAGATTTCCAAAGAATCCCGCGAGGCGATAAATTCTCCGGATATTCTTTTTATTCCTGTCGGCGACGGGGGATTGCTTGATGCCAAAGCGGCTGCAAAGATGGCGGCTTCACTTGAGCCCAAGCTTATAATCCCAATGGATTATGATAATGCGTCATTGAAGTCATTTTTGAAAGAAAGCGGGGAAGAAAAGGCGGAAGTAGTAGAAAAGCTGACATTAAAATTAAAAGATTTAGAGAATAAAGAAGGGGAGGTGGTCGTATTATCAGCCCAAGGCTGATCCGCCTTTGGCGGAAAAGCTACCATAATTTATAAAAAATTTTATGAGAAGAATTATTCATCATCTCAGACGCCAGCCAGAGGAAACGAAAAGACACATTTTACATATTGTTACTATTGTTTTTGGTATAATTTTATTTTCGCTCTGGGTTTATTCTCTGGGAGTAAATTTTTCTGAAATGACCGCAGAAGTGAAAGAAAATGATGAGTTGAATCCATTGTCTGTGTTAAAGGGTAACATCATTGACGGATATCAGAGTATAAACGATCCGGATTTAATGTTGCCTGAATAGTAATTTTCTATGGTGAAAAAATCAGCAGAACCAAATAAGGAAGAGAGGAGAGATACGATCTTACCGGTTGACGTGGTGACCGAAATGAAGGATTCCTATCTCGCCTACGCCATGTCGGTCATTACTTCGCGCGCCTTGCCGGATGTCAGGGACGGGCTGAAGCCAGTGCATAGGAGAATTTTATTTGCCATGCATGAAATGGGGCTTACCGCTTCCGCGCGTTTTCGAAAGTCTGCGGCAGTGGTCGGAGATGTGCTGGGGAAATACCATCCCCATGGAGATGTGGCTGTGTATGATTCGATGGTGGGCATGGCGCAAGAATTTTCTTACCGCTATCCATTTATTCTAGGGCAGGGCAACTTCGGCTCAATTGATGGCGATAATGCTGCGGCGATGCGTTACACGGAAGCGAAAATGTCTAAAATCTCAAGCGAGCTACTGCGAGATTTAGAAAAGGAGACGGTTGATTTCCGTCCTAATTACGACCAAACTCGCAAAGAGCCGATAGTCTTTCCTTCCTCTGTACCAGCACTGCTCCTAAACGGCACTTTAGGTATTGCTGTCGGCATGGCGACGAATATTCCTTCGCACAATTTAGCAGAGGTGCTTGATGCCACGAATTATTTAATTGAAAATGAGGACGCCACAACCGAAGATTTGATGCAGTTTATAAAAGGACCGGACTTTCCTACAGGAGGCATCGCTTACGGCTACAAAGATATGCTCCATGCTTACTCAGGAGGGCGGGGTGGAGTCGTGTGCCGGGGGGAAGCGGAAATAGTGGAGCAAAAAGATGGGAATTTTTCGATTGTCATCACCTCAATTCCTTTCCGAGTGAACAAAGCGAATTTAATAATGGCGATTGCAGAGTTAGTGCAAGAAAAGAAGCTTGAAGGCATCAAGGGCCTGCGCGATGAGTCGACCAAAGATATCCGGATCGTCATTGATTTGAAAGGAAGCGCTCATCCGGAGAAAGTTTTAAATTATATTTATAAAAATACCCAGCTTGAATCAAATTTCAATTTCAATATTGTCGCTCTGGTTGATGGCGTGCCACAGACCCTCTCTCTGAAATCCATTCTTTTGGAATTTATTTCTCACCGGAAAGAAGTAGTAAAAAGGAGAAGCATCTATGATTTAAAAAGAGCAGAAGAGCGCGAACACATACTTCTCGGTCTGAAGAAAGCACTTGATAAAATAGATCGCGTGATTAGTGTTATTCGTGCTTCGAAAAATTCCCAAATTGCCAAGGTGAATTTAATGAAAGAGTTTAAGTTTTCAGATTTACAGGCGATTGCGATTCTGGAAATGAAATTATCCAAGCTGGCAGGTCTCGAGAGGCAGGCGGTGGAAGATGAGCTAAAAGAGAAGCAAAAATTTATTGCGGAGATGAAAGACCTTTTGACGAGCCCGAAAAAGATTCTGAAAACTATCGCGGGGGAATTGAAAGAAATTCGCGAGAAATATGCAGATGAAAGAAGGACAAAGATAGTCAAAAGCGGGGTGAAAGAAATTTCGGACGAAGATTTAGTGCCGGAGAAAGAAACGATGCTGGTCTTAACTGCCGGCGGATATGTGAAATGCACCGATCCGTCAGAATACCGCACCCAGAAGCGCGGTGGAGTCGGCGTGATTGACCTTGAAACCAAAGAGGAAGATTTTGTGACGATGCTTGTCTTTGGCTCTACGCATAGCAACCTTTTGTTCTTTACTAATTTGGGCAAAGTTTACCAAATGAAAATGTATGATATTCCAGAAGCCCGTCGCGCCACTCGTGGCAAGTCCATCATGAATTTTTTGGCGCTTTCGAGCGAAGAGAAAGTTACTTCAATTTTAGCTATGCCTGCCCGCAATGCTGGGAGCATAGCTCTTGCAGGCGGGCCTAAAGAAAAAGATCAATCTGCTACCTCGCTTATGCTGGTAACGAAAAACGGTACAGCCAAGAAGATGGGTAGCGCTAGCTTTAAAGACGTCCGCCGAAGCGGGATTATTGCTATTCGACTCGAAAAAGATGACCAACTTATCTCGGCTCTGACGATAGACAAGGGAGATCAAGTTATGATTGCGACAAGCAATGGGCAGTCGATCAGATTCAAAGAATCAGATGTGCGCGAGATGGGCAGGACGGCAGGGGGAGTAAGCGGTATAAGACTAGGAAAAGGCGATGAGGTTATTGGCGTCGATATTGTCAGAAAAACCGAAGAGAAAGGGGCGTTCTTGACCATGAGCGCAAATGGATTTGGCAAAAAGACTTCATTAAAAGAATACAAAGTTCAAAAACGAGGCGGTTCGGGCGTAAAGACTGCGAAAGTAACAGGGAAGACTGGCAAGCTCATTGTCGCTAAAGTCTTGACCGGAGAAGAGCAAGAGCTGATTGCAATGTCCAAGAAAGGCCAAGTCATTCGCACAGCGCTCAAAGATATTCCCAGCCTCGGTCGCCAGACTCAAGGCGTGACTATTATGCGCCTCCGCGCGGGCGACGGCATTGCCTCGCTCGCGTGCATCTAACACATATGTCAAGGACTGTCCTTGGCATTACTGTCCTTGGCATTAAAATTCAAGGTTTCTCTTATAAAGTTTTTAGTGTCGCCAAAAGTTCCAATCAAAAATTCCTTACTAAGGATGGGTAAATTTCTTGTACCCGCAAAGTCATTGTAACTACTCCATTTATATTCACTGGGATGTTTTATAATTCCATCTTTTACAGCATTCATATGAATATAAGAGAACACCCACATTAATTGAGGGTTACTCTCTATAAGTACGGATTTAAATCTTTCTTGAAATACATGGCCAACTCTTTTATATTTCTTGTTTAAATACATAGCATAGCTTGTACAGATTTGAGATATTAATTTTGAGATTTGTGTTTCCTTGCATTGTTCAATCAATAAATGAAAGTGATTTGGCATAAGACAAAAGGCATGAAGTTTAAAAAGATTTTTCTTCGCATCTATCCTAATTCTTGAATAGGGGATTGATGTCAAGTTTTCTTTTTGAAGAATTTCAACATCAATCCCAAGAGCCAATCCAACTCTGAATAAAAAAGCTTTATAATCTTGTTCGTTAAAAAATATTTTTTCGCGATTATTTCCCCTGTTATAGATATGTACTAGAACTCCCGGTGCAAAATTTTTATAATCTCTATTTTTCATAAATCCATTAAACCATGTCAAGGACTGTCCTTGACATGGTTTGTTAATAACTTATGAGTAAAAAGCTCATTTTTATACTATAATGGTTGTATGTTCTCCGACCCGGCGAAAAATTTAAAAACTTTAAGACTTAGGGAAAATGGTATTGTAGCGGATTTGGGCGCGGGAACCGGATTTTATTCTGTCTTAGCAGGGCATATAGTATCTCGGGGGAAGGTCTATGCGGTTGAAATAAATAAAGAGTTTCTCCACACAATTCGAAACAAAGTAAAAGAAGCGCATTTAAATAATGTAGAAATTATCTGGGGTAACATTGAAAAGCTTGGCGGGACGAAAATCAAAGATAATATCGTCGATGCCGCCATTGTCTCCAATGTGCTTTTTCAGGTTGAAGATAAAGATAAATTTATTCTGGAAACAAAAAGGATACTAAAACCAAATGGTCAAGTCCTGCTGGTAGACTGGTCTGCCGACTCTCCGGCTGTTGGTTTCAAAGGGTTTGTTCCAGAAAATAGGGCGCGAGAAATGTTTGAGAAAAAAGGTTTTGTTTTTGAGCGCAAGATTGATGCGGGAGAGCATCATTATGGTATGATATTGATTAAGCAATAAATCCCGTTAGAAATCTTTATGTTAAAAAATTTCATTATAATTAATATAACTACGGAAATGCGGAGCATTTCCTATTTCTAACGGGATGAAAGGCAATTTCCAACTCATAATTATTATTGTGTTCGTGGCCGCCGCTATCTTTGGTGTTCTTGTTTTCTCCGGAGCAATACCTATCGGCGATGAAGAGCGGGAGGGAAGCCTGGGCACCGTTGTCCTGTGGGGGACGATAAAATCTAGCGTGATGGCACCCTTATTAACCGATTTCAATGAAGCCAATCCGGCTTTTACTGTGAAATATGTCGAAAAATCAGAGGACTCTTTTGATCAGGATTTACTGGAAGCAATAGCTTCTGGCGTGGGACCTGATATATTTTTTCTGCCTGACAATTTAGCGCTTCATTATGCTAGGAGGATTTTCATTATTCCTTATCAGAGTTTTCCTGTGGCGTCTTTTAAAAATACTTTTGTCGGCGCGGGAGAAGTATTCCTGACTTCACGTGGCATCTTAGCTTTTCCAATTATTGTTGATCCGCTGATGATGTATTATAACCGAAGCATTCTTGACGCAAAAGGGATTGTCTATCCTCCAACTTTTTGGGATGAGATGTCTTCTCTTGTTCCGGCTATTACCGAAAAGAATGATTCCAATAAGATAATAAAGAGCGCTGTCGCCCTGGGGCACTTTTCAAATGTCGCTCATGCCAAGGATATACTCGCTACTCTTTTTATGCAGACAGGAAATCCGATTGTCGCTGAGAAAGATGGAGCCTTTAATTCTGCTTTAGGCGGTTCTGGTTCGCAGCAGAATCTTGCTTCAATTTTGAAGTTTTACACAGACTTTGCCAACCCTACAGAAAATGTCTATTCCTGGAATAGATCTTTGCCTGAGTCCGCGGATGCTTTTTCCGGAGAGGATTTGGCATTTTATTTTGGTTTTGCGAGCGAGCTTACTGCGCTGGTGAACAGAAACCCGAATCAAAACTTCTTTATCGCGCCCATCCCCCAGATTAGAGGTTCCAATTTTAAATTAACGGGTGCTCGGGTGACCGGGCTGGCTATTTCATCTTTTTCAAAAAATTTCAACACAGCTTTTACGGCGGCAAGCTTGATGGCCACAGGAGACTTCGCAGACAAACTTCGAGTGGTGGGGGGGATGGTGCCGGCGCGCCGGGATTTACTGGCCAATGTTCCGGCCGATTCATATTCTCCAGCTTTCTACAATTCCGCTCTTTTCGCCAGGAGCTGGCTTGACCCTGATAGTAGAGGCACAGATGACATTTTCCGCAATATGATTGACAGTGTGCTGTCGAACAGCGCAGGAACCGGACAAGCTGTTTCAGACGCGGACAGCAAGCTTAATTTATTATTACTTCAGCCATAGATTATCGTGTTGGGCAAAAAATTAATTATGAAAAAAATAGCAAAGTTTTTAATTCCAGTACTTATATTTTTAATGCTCTTAGCTCCAGCTATTTCTCTTGCCGACTTTGACCCAGCGAGAGGGTTGGTTCCTTGTAATAACACACCATCCACTAATGGCACAATACCAGAGACGGAGAAGTGCGATTACTATGCTTTTTTGAAGCTTATAAACATTCTTATTGACTTTGTTCTTTATTATATGGCTATACCCATTGCCGCCATAATGTTCGTCTATGCCGGGTTTCTTTTAGTGACGGCGGGCGAGGAGGTGGCTAGCGCCAGAACAAAGGCAAAGGGTATCTTCTGGAATGCGTTTCTGGGTCTGGTGATAGCGGCGGCGGCTTGGCTCATTGTTAAAACACTGCTGTCAATTTTAGGCTACAAAGATCTTGAGGAATATTTTAAGGTAGTATATAATTATGTTAATGAAATTTCTTAAGAAAAGTCTAGAAGCATTGTTTCTTCTTTCTTTTAATTTTTTAGAACCAATCTATCTTTATGCCGATACAGATCCTTCTCTGGGCAAAATTGTTAATCCAATAAACACAAGTACCATTCAAGAATTTATCAGAGTTTTGTTAGAAGGTATCTTAAAAATCGGCATACCCCTCGTGGCCCTCGCTGTTATCTACTGCGGATTTCTTTTTGTGAAGGCTCAAGGCAAGTCTGAAGATTTAACCAAGGCGAAAGATGCCCTATGGTATACTTTAATCGGCGCGGCGATACTTCTAGGCTCATGGGCTATCGCCAAACTTATATCAGAAACGGTGCTGGCGATCCCAAATTAAAAGTTATAAAGTAGAAAGTTGCAAAGTTTGTAAAGTAAAAAATAGATGAAAAAAAACTTATTTAAAATTTTCTTAATCGTTTTTCTAGTCCTAACAGTACTTTCTCCGATGTTAGCTCTTGCTCAAGGACCAGATCCTCGTTGTCCAGATGGTACACCAATGCCACCAAACGGACTTTGTTTACCAGCAGGTTCAGGTTCTCAATCAGTGTGCGGTCAGCAAGACGGTCTGGGATATTTTATCTGTAAGATTCACGAACTTCTAAACTCAATTGTTCCGGTTTTGATTGTTTTGGGTGTGGTTTATTTCATTTGGGGAGTGGTGAACTATGTCATCGCTGATGGCGAAGAAGCGAAGAAGAAAGGTAAAGACAAGATGATCTATGGCATCATTGGCCTAGCGGTTATCTTTGGCTTGTGGGGGCTTGTGATAATAGTTGTTACCACTTTCAACCTCAAAGGCGTTGCGCCGGCCTTGGATCCCTTGATAACCAGCACAAGTTCTGCTACCTGTAGCCTTGCGGGTGATCCGAAATTCCAAGATCTTTTGTGTTATATCACCCAGATCATCAATGATTCAGTGATCCCTCTAATTTTCGCTTTGGCTACGGTTATGTTCGTCTGGGGGGTGGTGCAGTTTGTCATCAACAGCGATGAAGAGGCGAAAAAGGAAAAAGGCAAGCAATTTATGCTCTGGGGTATTATAGCTCTAGCGGTGATGGTTTCGGTGTGGGGTCTAGTCAAGATTTTAGGCGACACATTCAATGTCAACACAACAGTTCTTCCAAAAGTGAAGCAACAGCCGTAGGGGAGTTGTTGCATTTGTTCTTTATGATATAATATTAGGTATTATTTATAATAAGGTCGTGTTTATTATTAAGTTAATTTATAAAAAATGAATCCCGTTAGAAATTTACATAACGGGGTGAAATTATAAAAATAAGAATTATCTGTCTTTATAGACCTAATGGGTTATGTACGGATAGTATAATTTCTAAACGGGATGAAAAAGAAAATAGTTACATTGTCGAGTTTAGTTATGGGTTTGACACCGGTCGTAGCGTTAGCGCAAGTTGCTTTTACTGGTTCTAGTTCCCAGTGTGCGACGGGACCAACTACATTCTTCACTATTTTGTGTAAGATAGGCCAAATCCTTAATTCTGTTGTTCCTGTCTTGATAGCATTGGGAGTGGTTTATTTCGTATGGGGAGTCATTACCTATGTTATCGCCAGCGATGAAGAAGCAAAGAAAGCCGGAAGAGATAGAATGATCTTCGGTATTATTGGTTTAGCTGTTATCGTTGCAGTATGGGGATTAGTGTCTGTTTTGACAAGGACTTTTGGAGTTAATAATAGTGAAACTTTCACAATTCCAACCGTTCCCGTTGTTATCCCAGGTCAGTAAAACAAAATATGACTCTGTTTCTAGATTTGTTTTCTACGAAAGTAGCCTACGCATCGCTCGACTCTTTTATATTGAGTGTTAACAAGCTGATTGTCAATCCGCTCATAACACTGCTTTTCGCTCTGGCATTGGCTTACTTTCTCTACGGCGTATTTCAGTTTATTGCCAATCAGGAGAACGAAGAGAAGAAGACATCGGGGAAGAGTCATATGCTCTGGGGTATCATTGGCATCACGATAATGATGGCAGTTTGGACTATCCTCGGACTCATCATCAACACTTTCAACATTACTGAAGTGAATCCAGAGGAGGGGGAAGTTAAGTTGCCGGAATATGATCCGTAAAAAATATTTAACCCCCTAAATCCCCCTTATCAAGGGGACTTTGCGAGATTTTTTCCTCCCCTGATAAGGGGAGGTGGGGAGGGGTTGTATTTTCTTGTGAGTAAAAATAGTAAGGGGGCGGGTCGTGTGAAAACGATAACCGCCCCCTTGCGCGTTGGGCCAAGACGCATTGTCGCCCATTTCATACTTTCTCTCCTTTCCTTGACCTCCTTTTGCGCTGGGTCAGGGCGCTGATGGCATCCCTCAATGCCACCACTTGTACCATATTCTGCGGTCTTCCAAGGAGTACACCATGTACTCCCCGGCGAGCATGTCTCGCCATGCCTTGTCCCGCTTCCGATCCCGTTCGACCTTACCAGGCAGGTCATCGAAGGTCACCGTGGGATCCTTGACGAAAACGTAACGAATCCTCCCCGTCGTACGAGTGGTTGCCCGTAGGGGATCGATGTAGGCCTTGATGCCTACATCTTTCGTCAAGAAACCTTCCCCAGAGCGAGGGTACTCCGGGGGAGGCACGGGTGCTACTGTGCGCGAGCTTGCCGGTGGGGTGGATGAACCACAACTGCGAGAAATCAGGAGCAAAAGTAGCCCCACAGCTACCATTACTCCAAAGAGCGCTCTCATGACCGCCTCCTGAAGAACGCTTCAGCGGCCCCAGCGACGCTCTTCAGCGCGCCTTCGAGCCCTTCCACTTGGAAGATCTGCTTTTTCGCGACCCCAGTCGCGGTTAGTACAACATCGGCAGCTTTCTCCGGATCGGTGATCCCCCCGTCTGTCATCATTTCTCCGATGGCCTGACGGAACTTCTTCGCCTCGAAGAGCTTTTCCTTGGCGTCCTGGGATCTCTTGCCCAGGTCAAGGTCGAACAGCTTAGGATTAGAGACGATCACCCCGTAGACATGTTCAACCGGACTATCCGCCTCTTCGTCGTTTCCCCCAAAAACTCGTGCAACGAGCTCGCCAAGTGCCTTCTTGTTGGAGAGGACATTTTCAGTCTCCATATTGGCGATTCTGTCCGACAGGGCGATGTCGATCTCGGCCATTACCATGATGGCTGCAGTTCCTGGAGTTTTCTTGACGAACTGCTCCAGTCCACCCCTGCGCGGTCGGATCGCCGTTGCCCATGCGCCGAAGACGACGGAATCCATGGTTTCATAGGCTCGTGTGGCTATCTTCTCGTACATTTTTCCTGCCATAAAACTTTCCCACGAAACCAGTTGAATTCCCCCAGAAGTCACGACGATTTCTGCGTTCATCGTAATCTCTGGTTGTTGAAGTGTGAACCATGGGGGTTTGATGGAGAGTCCCTGATGGTGTTCTATGATACCACCGCCAAAGACATTCATCGAAAGTTGGGCCAAGTTGAGTCTCTTGTACACCAGGATAGTGGACAAGAGGAGCCCGACCAGACCCGCAATGATTATGCATATTGCAAACGTTCCCATCGTTTCCATTTCTTCTCCTTGCACCCGTAGGTGCCCTTCTTTTTCTTTGAATTCTAGGCGATCCCGTTAGAACTTAAGGTCGCAAGCGACCTACTTCTAACGGGACGGAAAGTCTGCCCGTCAAAGAGCCAATTTCTAACCCCCTTAATCCCCCTTATCAGGGGGACATTCTGGATTTCTTCCTCCCCTGATAAGGGGAGGCCAGAAGGGGTTTATCAGCTACTTGGCGGGCAAACTATCCCCAAATGTTAAACACCGAGTGTTTAACAAATTTTATTTTATTTTCAAAGGGCGAAATACCTTTATATTGTATCACAGAAAATTGGAAAAGTCAATGGTTATGTTCCTTTTTTATTGCTATAATATAAGCATGAAAAAGCTACCCGAAATATTTCGTTCTATACTATGGTCATACGATTTTGAAAAATGCGACCCAATAAAAATGAAAAATACGATTATTGCGAATACCATTTTATATGGGAACTTAGAGCATTGGCGATGGATTAAATCTTTTTATGGTGTTCCAGAAATTCAAAAAATACTCAACAGTGTTTCTGTTGTGGTCATTAGACCTTCCGTGTTGAAATTAGCAAATTTGATGTTTTAATGAGATGGCAATATGCACTATGAATCTCTAAACCAGGAAACAAAAAAAGTTTGGGATAGTTGCGTTTTTTTACGCGACGATTTTTATTTAGCTGGCGGCACAGCGCTTGCATTGCAAATTGGGCATCGCATTTCTGTTGATTTGGATTTTTTTTCGTCCAATCCGATTAAAAAAACATTACTTGCAAAAATTGAAGAGGTCTTTAAGATGGTCTCTGTTTTAGTGAATACAAAAAATGAACTTACTGTCACAGCGGATGGGGTTAAAATGACTTTTCTGCATTACCCATTTATTTTGAAATATAAAACTATTGATACCAGCGTTGTACCACTTGCTTCCGTTTCAGATATTGTTTCCATGAAAGCTTATACTCTAGGTCGCAGGCGATCTTTCAAGGACTATGTCGATTTATATTTTATTCTTTCTGGGGAATACGCAACCTTTGACATGATGATTTCAGATGCCAAGGAAAAATATGGCAATGCGTTCAACGACCGTTTGTTTTGCGAGCAATTAACATCACCGGAGGATTTAGATGACGAAAATATTGTGTGGGTAAAAAGGCAACAGTCAAAGGAAAGTATGCAGATTTTTTTTCAGGAAAAAATAAAGGGGCTTTTATAAAAATCTAACAAAAAAATCCCCCTTTGGGGGATTTTTGCTACACGTTTAGTTAAGCGTGCTTCAGAGGTTCCTTATGATATCTCTCTTCACCGCCTGTAACCCTTCTTACTAAGATAACTACGATTAGGATTAATATTGCAAAGAATATCCATTGAATCAAGCCAGAAGGCATAAAACCATTATCTGATCCAAAGACAGCATTTGCCGCCAAGTCACTAACGTCTTCCTTTGTTGGTGCTGGTTTAGCTACGGCTACCGGCTTTTTGACTACGGTAGTGGTAGATGCGCCAGCAACTCTTTGAGTCGTTGTAGTGCTACTTGAATAAACAACAGGAATAACAGAACTTTGACTGTTTGCAGAAGGTACGCCCGGAGCAGTTTCAAAGTTATAATTGCATCCAACTCTGTCACTACAAGTTTTACCATAAATCCTAGCATAACTTGTGCCCGGCATAACCGCTATCCCAAAAGCCAAAATAGCCAATATTCCCAAGCCGTAAACTATTAATTTTTTGTTCATATTTTTCATATACATACAGTATAGCATATACACAGATAAAAGTCAAGTGGGCGAGGGGGGACTCGAACCCCCACCTCTTGCGAGACCAGTTCCTAAGACTGGAGCGGCTACCAATTACGCCACTCGCCCAATATTTTCAATGCCACTTTTCTCTTTCTTGATAAGCATAACACATTTTTAAAATAAATCATTTTCAATATTTTTATACTGTCTTTTTTCGCAAATGTTAGAGTATAAACAGAAGATTTATTTGTTTTTGAAATTGAACCACCTTGAACATCAAAAGATTTTTTACATGATTCTAAAATCCAATTTAAGAAATTACCGCTTGCTGAACAGAGACGCATTTTATATTGTGGGTGTTTACTTTCAGCGTGACTGGATATCGAAATGCTTCCATCTCCATCAATGCAACCCCTAAAAAAATCCGCAAAATATTTTTCAGGTATTTTTAACTCAGACATAGTTTTTGACTTTCTTGGAGTTAGTCCTAGATCTATTAGAAATTCAAAAAAATTCTTATCCCCAAACTGAAGCATGTAATACTTTTTATTTTTTGATTTTCCTCTAGCTGTCCTACTAATTTTATTATTGATTCCTAAACAACCCTTGCAATTTATGATCATTTCATAATCTTTTGATGTGATTATTAAATGTCTTAAATCGCTTGATAAATTGCCGTCTGTTGCAATGATTCCAATTACATATGCAAAACTATTATTCCACGCCAAACTGACTTTGTTCTTTCTGTAAGACATAGGTAAATTATACTAAAACATATAGCATATGCCAATGTTGAAAACCTAGATTTTAAGATATTTAAAAATAAAAAATATGATACAATTCAGGGGAAATTATTTTTAGAAAAATTTGAACGAACAAGTTACTACTGGTGCCCGAGGTGGGGGTCGAACCCACATCCCTTGCGAGACACGATTTTAAGTCGTGCGCGTATACCAGTTCCGCCACTCGGGCAAAGCCTGCACCAGTTAAAAACTTTATTTTAATAAACTTTTTAACTGGTGCGCCCACCAGGGATCGAACCTGGGACCTTTCGATTAAGAGTCGATTGCTCTACCAGCTGAGCTATAGGCGCTTGTATTCTCTGAGTTTATACCATTTTCTCTCAGTAATCTCAACACTTATTTTAACATCTTTTAAAATTGTATTAATCCAACCGAACACTCTGTGTCTAAAATCAGTTCCTTTACTCACTCTAACTTTAATAGTTCCATAATATAAATTATTTTTTTTATAATTTTTATTTAAAGGTTTAATAAAAGTTTTTCCAAAGTTTTTTAACGGTATGCCAGTAATATCTGACCAGAATTTTTTTAGTTTAGAATCATTCTGTTGAGAGTAAATGTTTAAATGAGCCTTCATTTGATTAGTCGTAACCTTGAATATATTACAAAACCACTGAGTCATAAATTTTATAAGAAGTGGATCTGAATTAGTAATCGTAAAATCGCTTACCTTGTTTCCTTCTGCCCAATATAAGGCGGCTCCAAAAAGTTTGTAAGTTTCCGAATCTTTAGATAAAAAAATTTCCTTTTCTGCATTTTGAATTATTTTTTCGATTTCTTTTTGCCTTCGATAATGACTACTACTAGGTCCCCTAGAGAGCATTGAAATTTGTTTTGTATATAATCTCGCATAATCTTTTTGATTTAGTTTTATATTTTCACACCAATATTTAACTGTGCTTTTTGATACACCAGTTCTTTTAGAAATTTCACCATAACTAAGACCTTCTTTTCTTAAACTTCTGACTTGTTCCCTTTTTATTGTCATTGTACTTCTAATTATATCCCACATGGAAAACTACCTCAAATATTAACCTGTGGATAAGTGTGTATATTTATTTAAACTTGAGGCCTGGGTGGGAATCGCACCCACGTATAAGAGTTTTGCAGACTCTTGCCTTACTACTTGGCGACCAGGCCGGTTTTAAAAGTCTGCCGCAGACTCTTGGCTTATATAGTTCGCTTTGCTCATGCTACTTGGCGACCAGACCATACTGAAGAAGTCTAACCATTTCGCAAGAGTTCGTCAATTTTCTGGCGGTTCTTTTCTCCTAGGTCTATGGCGATATCGATGAAGGGAATTATTTTTATCGGCACATTCTTTTTTATAAACTCACGCAACTCTGGTCTTTTGCGTTTCGCGAATTCTAACGCGCCCTTCTCTTTATCTGCTGGGAATACAGTAATGAATATGGTGGCGCGCTTGAGATCAGGGGAGCAGGTAGCATGGGTTACCGTGATCAAGGAGGTTTTATTGCCCTCTCTCCCCAAGAATTCTGCTGAGAGTTCTTTTATTTGATTCGCTACCCCGTCAGTTCTTTTTGCATTTCTTTCTGTCATCTTTTTACTATTTTTGCTCCAATCTGAATAATTCAATGACATCACCTGGCGCAATTTCTATTTTGGATTCGATCATCATGCCGAATTCATTTCCCTCTAGTACTTCTTTTGTCTTTATTTTACTTTGCTCTAGGTTTACGATTTTTCCACGTCCGATTTCAAATTCTCGGCGCATGACCTTTACTGTTCCATTCAGAATAATACGTCCTTCTACTACTTTTCCTCCCAATATCTGGCGCTCCTTAGTACGGCTGAAGGCCCTGATAATTTTTGCCCGACCTGTTACCTCTACAGTCTCGACTCGTGGTCTCCTTTTCTCCATTTCAATTTCTAGCCATTCGGTCATTTTATAAATAATGTCAAAATGGGAAATAGTCACGCCTTTCTTTTCTGCAGTCTCCAAGGCGCTCTTATCTACCTTTACATTAAATCCGATGACGATTGAATTCTCAGCGTGGGAGATATTTTTTATATCTGATTCAGAAATCGGTCCTACGCCCTTTGCCACAATCCTAAATTCTGCTCTCTGCACATCTCCCTTGTTTTTTATTTTTGCGATTTCTTTCTCTATAGCTTCGAGAGAGCCAGAAACATCGGCTTTCAATACTATCGGAATTATTTTCTTATGTGATTCTTCTCCTGACTTGGAGGCCTTGCCTCCAAGCAGAGGCAAGGCCTCCAAGTTCCGCCACTTCTCCGCGTATTTTTCAGCGTCCCGTTTGTTTTTAAAAGATTTAAATTCTGCTCCCACCTGGGGCATTTTATCAAAACCAAAAATACGAACTGGAGAAGAAAACGATGCTTTCTTTATGGTTTCCCTCAGAAAGTTTTCTATTATACGAGTGGAACAAAGACAATCTCCCACTGCAACCGTCATCCCATTCTGGAGTGAGCCTTCTTTGATAATTAAAGAAGCTTGTATGCCACGCTTGGAGTCTAAGTTGGTCTCTATTACAAATCCAGTTGCATCGAGGTCAGGATTGCCGCTGAAATTTTCCATTTCCGCTAGAATTAAGATCAATGACAATAGACCATCTACCCCCGTCCCAACTTTGGCGGAAATTTCTGCGAACGGGATTTTGCCCCCGTAATTTTCCAAATAAATTTCATTTTCCGCTAACTCTTGTTTTGTTTTTTCAACATTGCTTCCTGGTTTATCTATTTTATTTATTGCGACGATGGAGGGGATCTTGCTCTCGGTGATGGTTTTCCATGCTTCAATTGTCTGCGGCTTTACACCGTCTTCAGCCGATACGACCAGTATGGCAATATCAGCAATTTTCGCTCCTCGTTCACGCATTTTTGAAAAAGCTTCATGCCCTGGCGTATCCAAAAAAGTTATTTTTTTGTCTTCTCCATTTTCATCCCTATGTATAACTTCATAGGCCGAAATATTTTGAGTAATTCCACCCGTTTCTTTTTCTACTATGTTTGTCTTTCTAATATAGTCGAGCAAGGTTGATTTTCCATGATCAATATGACCCATAACCACTACTACTGGTGGTCTTGCTACGATGTTTTGTTTTTTTTCATTTTTTTCCATTTAGTTTATTTCTGCCCTTTTTAATGCTTCTTTTTCTTCAGAAGAAAGATCGTATTCGGATTTATTATTTTTTATAGGTTTAGCAAATACGCTCATCCTCTCACGAGAATATAGACTTGAAATCACCACACCATCGCCGTCTTCATCAAGCATTCCGATGGCGAAACTTTGATTGCTACCCTGGTCAGAGAAAGGATTGAATCGAATGGTTCCCAGTCCGCGGATACTTTTCCTAAGTTTTTTATTTATTAGAGCGATATCTTTTTCAGCGCCCTCTTTTGCCACCCTGAGCTTAAAAACTTCATCTTCTAAATGAATGATGGTATCTTCTAGATCTTTTGCCTTTTTGCCGATGAAAAATCTTTTCAAACGTTTCTCTGTAGAGACAACCCAAACAACGAGAACCAAGATAATGATTCCAACCAAAACAAAAAAAGCCAATAAAAAAATGCTGTCGAGCTTTATATCCATGCAGAGATAATATATACTATTTTAATGCTTAAATCAAATGATGATAACGACAAAAAGCGTAAAATTATATACCTTGATTACGCATCGAGCGCTTCCTATTTATCTGCGAATCCTGGAGCCATCCATGAATTGGGAGTAAAAGAAAAAAAAAAATTAGAAAATGCAAGGGCAAAAATTGCTAAAATTTTAAACGCGCGCAGAGATGAAATAATTTTTACATCCGGAGCCACAGAGAGCAACAATTTGGCTATTTTAGGTGTTGTGAATGCTACAAAGGAGAAAGGTTTTTTCAGGTCCTCGGAAAAAATCCCCAGACCATTCAAAAACCTTTCTCCTTTTCCGCATATTGTGACAACAAATATCGAACATGCATCAGTCCTGGAAGTCTACAAACATCTAGAGAGAACAAAACAAGCGAGGGTGACTTATGTAGAAGTTGAATCGAGTGGAATAGTGAATCCAAAAAAAATAAAAAAAGCTTTAACAAAAGATACAATACTTGTCTCTGTCATGTATGCAAACAACGAGATAGGCACGATTCAGCCGATAGGGGAAATTGCAAAAGAGATTAGGCATTGGAAAAAAGGAAAAAATAGGTTTTTGGAGCACGGATATTTTTCTGCTGAAAAATTCCTCGTGCTCGCGCCGTCGCGCTCCCAAGTCTCCAAAAACCTATTTTTTCCTTTTTTCCATACTGACGCTACCCAAGCAATAAATTATCTACCCATCAATGTTCAAAAATTAGGCGTTGATTTGATGTCTTTTAACGGCGCTAAAATTTATGGACCAAAAGGGGTTGGCGCTTTGTATGTTAAAAAAAACACACCGATCAGTAAGATTATGTTTGGGGGAGACCAGGAGAAGGGGTTGCGGCCGGGAACAGAAAATGTTATAGGAGTAGCTAATCTGGCTCATTCTCTAGAAATTACAGAGAGAATAAAAGAAAAAGAAGTAAAACGTCTAAGCAGACTCCGGGATTATTTTTTTATAAGACTTCAAGAAATGTCAAAGACGGTCTTTGACACTCCATTGGTTATAAGTGGGGATTTAAAAAATAGATTACCAAACAATGTGAACATCACAATACCCGGCATCCCGAGCGATCTTTTAGTTATTGAGCTTTCCGGGAGGGGAATAATGGCTTCAGCAAAGAGCGCCTGTAAGGCAGGGGATGGCAAGGCTTCCCATGTAATACAAGCGATTCATCCAAAGACAAGCGAAACTGACGGTTCTCTGAGATTTTCTTTAGGGAGAGAGACAACAAAAAAAGATATTGATTATACGATTAAATCTCTTTCAAAAATCTTATTAAAATTAAAAAAATGGTACAATTAGATCATGCTAGAATCAAATCCAGCTAACAAAAAATGGCAGCTTCGCGAAAAACCAAAACCGATCTCTTATATTTCAGAGAGTAGATTGAATTTTTTACGAGAAAGATTTAATAGAAGAACTTTTACTGTTAGTGATGCCTATGAAGCTTTATTGGAAATTGAAAAGAGCAGATCTTTTCTCGTTGATGAGCAAGCCATCCGCGCGTTTCTATCTCGGATGGTGGATATGGGTAGAATAAAGGTAATGACAAATCATGAAAGAAATTCTGAAAATCGTGCGCAAAAAATTTATCAGGTGATTTAATTTTCATTCATGAATTGTTCCAAAAAAACTTTGACAAAAATAAAAAAGTGCTATAATTAGGGCATGGACATCAAGGATTTAAATAAATCACAACTTATATTGCTGGCTGTGCTCCTTTCCTTTGTAACTTCTATCGCGACTGGCATCACGACGGTAACACTGATGCAACAAGCGCCGGCGTCTGTAACCGTGCCAATTACTCGTATTGTCAGGGAGACTGTTGAAAAAATTGTGCCAGCCAAAACTACTGACAATACTCCAGCTTTATCCAAAGATGAGAAAAAATTGCTTGAGGACCTAAAAGCCATCAAGCCACTTACGGTCACTTTGCTATTAAAAGGTTTACCTACGGAGACGGGAGAAACTGAAGATAAAATTTTAGGGACAGGATTATTTTTGGGCGATAATAAAGTCGTGATAGCATCTATAATTACAGAACCCAAAGAAGGGGAAATTTATGTTGTCAAAAGTGTTTTAGGTGAACAAAAAGTTGCAAAGGTAACGGTAGAAAAAGATTTTACGATTATTGAATTAATTAAAACTGAAATAGAAACTCTTCCTAACCCAGACCCAAATACAAATACTATCCCAGAAGATAAAACTCCACCAGTCCCATAAAACTTTCTACTTTTTAACTTTACACCCAACATATATGCCACCATTAAATAAATTTACAACTAAAGCCAAAGATGCCATCAAGAAAGCCCACGAGCTTGCGATAGAACGCGGGGTCAATCATGTTTCCTCCCTTCATTTACTGGCGGCATTACTTCTCCAGGAAGAGTCTATGGTCAATTCAATTTTAGATAAATTAGAAATTGACACGATGCTTCTGACTGATTCTGTTTTAGAATTGATTGAATTGCCAGAATCACATAATACTCTTTCTCCCTCATATCAGATTTATCTCAATCCTGATTTAGCACAGGTGATAGAACAGTCTGCCAAGTTGGCAGAATCAATGAAAGACGACTTTGTTTCAACTGAGCATCTCTTTATTGCCATATTGGAAGTCACAAGCGAGGCGCGTGAGACCTTGGCGCGATTTAGAATTCAAAAAGATTCTGTTATAAAAGTCCTAGAAGAGCTACGTAGTCAGAATATTACTGATGTGACAGAGCCCAAAAAATTTAAATTGCTTTTTAAATACACTCGCAATCTAACTAAGCTGGCAAAGGAAGACAAACTAGATCCTGTCATTGGTCGCGACAATGAAATAATGCGCATTATGCAAATACTTTCTCGCCGGACAAAAAACAACCCCATTTTGATAGGGGAGGCTGGCACTGGGAAAACAGCAGTAGTGGAGGGGCTGGCGCAAATGATCGTAAAAAGTAATGTTCCAGAATCCTTAAAAGATAAAGAACTCGTTTCCCTTGATTTAGGGATGCTTGTGGCTGGTACAAAATATCGCGGAGAATTTGAGGAGAGACTAAAAGGCATCATGAAAGAAATCGAGCGATCAGACGGCAGAATTATTCTTTTCATCGACGAAATTCACACGATTGTTGGAGCGGGTGGCGCTGAAGGCACGATGGATGCTTCGAATATGTTAAAGCCGGCGCTTTCTCGCGGAGAACTGCGGGCTATCGGCGCAACGACATTGCGAGAATATCAAAAACATATTGAAAAAGATCCGGCTCTGGCGAGACGTTTCCAGCCAGTATATATCGATGAGCCTGGGATAGAAGATGCTATTGCGATACTGCGGGGGTTAAAAGAAAAATATGAGCTTTTCCACGGTGTCCGTATTACTGATGATGCGATAGTTTCTGCGGTCAATCTGTCTGCTCGTTACATCACTAATAGATTCTTGCCGGACAAGGCGGTGGATTTGATAGACGAAGCCTCTTCTTCTCTTAAAATAATGCTTGAAAATAAACCACCAGTTTTGGAGGATGCGCATAGAAAAATAATGCGCTTAGAAATCGAAAAAGAAGCATTAAAAAAAGAGGTTAGTTCCTTTGCTCTAGAAAAAAACAAAGAAGAAAAGGAAAAAGAAAAAGAGATAAAAAATAGAATTAAAGAGGTAGATAAAGAAATAGGCAATTTATATGAAAAGACAAAAGAGCTTGAACTGAAGTGGAAGAATGAAAAATTAATCGTGGTTGAAATACGCTCGATTAAAAAGGAACTGGAAAGTATAAGACTGGAGGCAGAAGATGCGGAAATGAAATCAGATTTATCTCGCGCCGCGGAAATACGTTATGGTAAAATACCAGCGCTTAAAAAAGATCTTGAAGTCAAATTATTGCGTCTAAAGAAACTTCAGAAATCGCGCAGAATCCTAAAAGAAGAAATTACGACCGAAGACATCGCGGAAGTGGTTGCTCGCTGGACAGGCATACCGCTTACCAAGATGCTTGAGGAAGAGCGTGTAAAGCTGGAGAAGATGGAAGTAGAATTGAAGAAAAGGGTTATTGGTCAAGACGAGGCTATAATGCGCGTGGCGGATGTCATACGACGCAGTCGCGCTGGCATAGGAGACCCCAACAGGCCTATCGGATCCTTCATCTTTCTGGGTCCGACGGGGGTTGGAAAAACCGAACTTACTAAAGCGCTCGGGCAGTTTATGTTCAACGATGATCGCGCGATTATCCGTGTGGACATGTCTGAATACATGGAAAGGCATTCAATGTCCAAACTCATCGGTTCTCCTCCGGGATACGTTGGTTATGATGAAGCGGGACAACTGACCGAATCCGTGCGGCACAGACCATATGCGGTGATACTCTTTGATGAAATTGAGAAAGCTCATCCGGAAGTTTTCAACGTGCTCCTCCAGGTTATTGATGAAGGAAGATTGACGGATGGAAAGGGGAGAGTAGTGAACTTCAAAAACACAATTATTATTCTTACTTCCAACATCGGCTCGCAATTCGTAGAAAAAATGGAATCAATCGGATTTTCCAATAATTCCAATAAGCAAGACTACGGTAATATGAAAGAAAAAGTCATGGAAGCGCTGAAAGACAATTTCCGTCCGGAATTCCTAAATCGTCTTGATGAAACTATTGTCTTCGACATCCTATCTCTGGAAGCCTTGAAAGAAATAGTAAACTTGAGGATAAAAGTGGTCAAAGATCGCTTAGCCGGGAAGGGCATCAATTTTGAAATTACCGAAGAGGCCTTGTCTCATTTAGCAAAAGAGGGCTACGATCCGCATTTTGGCGCTAGGCCCTTGAATCGCTTGATTCAAAATAAAATTTTGAATCCTGTTGCGTCATACATTATTGGGAATGGAGTGAAAAAAGGCGATACTGTCTCTGTCTCTGTAAAAAACGAAGAGCTTGTTATCGAGAAGAAAAAGAACCATTTAAGAGGAGGCAAAATAAAAAGTTCAATTAGCGTACGACCGAAGTCTGAGGTGTAAAAAGTAAGAAAATAACAAAATTTAGACATGGAAAGCCCTCCCAAAATAATTCCATCTCTTTTGAAAAATTCTGTGGCTGAGTCCGGAGCGGTTCCAGAGCCGGCGCCAGAGCAACCAGCCGAGATTGCTTCTGAACAAGCAACTGCAACCACAAGAGACATGGTAAATGCAAAAGAAGCTCAAAAAGTTGCCAAAACATCTAGGGCTACTGAAGAAGATGTCGAACGATTGAGACAAAAAATAACTAGAATTTTCGAAGGTAGAAAAAATTATACAGAGAAAATTCATGAAATATTACAGAAACATGATGTTGCCACCCCATTTAACACTCTTAGAATTATATTGAATTCACGGGTGGAGCAAGGATTTAACCCGATTGTTAATCCAGATGCAATAAGTGCTTTGTCGACAGCAGTAGAAGGTTTAGAAAAAATTATCCGACAATCTGAAATTACTATTGAGGATGTGAAAACAGAATTTTCAAGACATAGTGCTCTTTTAAGGTCTCTATTTGAAAATATACCAAGGATAAATGTAATTAATGATAATACAGAAAGTCTACTATCAGTTGGTCAAGCCTTTGCGGGAATTCACAAGATGAATGAAGATCTCATTCGGGAATTTAGTGGGGCTGATGAGTCGGCCGAAAAAAAAGAAAGCGCGGAATTAAATGCAGTCTTACACGAAACAAACAATTATTTAGATAGAGCTGTCCGATATATAAACGAAAAGCTATCAGTGCTAGAAGATTACAGCAGATGAAATTGCATAGGAATTTCCTGTGTAGTATTTCCTGTGTGGTGGGTGATAAGGATGCAAGAAAGTGTTTTTTGTGGATAACCCTATTGCAACAGGCGTAGGTATGATTTATAATGTGCATATGGCGCCCTTACCTGCTATATCAAAGAATAAATTGTCTCTGGTGCGAAATTTATATTTGAATAAAAAACTCTGCGTGAGAGAAATAGCAGAGCATTTGAAAGTTTCAGCAGATGCGGTTACTTCATTTTTTCGGAGACATAATATTCCGAAGAGATCATACAGCGAGGCTCAACAGGTGGAATTCAATAACAGGCCTTTATCATTTTCTAAACAGAAACTAAATTCGCATTATCTTAAAGAACTTTCACTTGTTGGCACCATGTTGTATTGGGCAGAGGGATATAAAGGAAAAATTTCCAACACAACAATAGATTTTGCAAACAGCGACCCCTTGATGATAAAACTTTTTCTTCAATTCTTTCGCCTTATATTTAAACCCGACGAGAAAAAGATAAGAATATATCTGTATTGCTATGCAAATCAAAATGTTAAAGAATTTACAAATTTTTGGAGCAAGCTCACCAGGGTTCCTAAAGCTCGATTTTTAAAACCCTATGTTCGATCTGATTTTAGGGAAGATGGTAGAAAAATGAAGCATGGTATGGTACACGTACGTTATCATGATAAGAAACTTTTACTAGAGATAAAAAGTATGATAGAGTTATATGTGAAGAAATATATGCGCCGGTCGTATAGTGGCAATTACACGACGCTGTAAACGTCGCGACCTTTTGGTCTTCGTTGGTTCGAGTCCAACCCGGCGCACCAAAAAATATGGAACAAAACCCAGCACAGCAAGAAAAGAAAAAAAAGACTTATGAAGAAGCTCTTGCTTTGGCAAAAGCAGACAAAGAGTGGATAAAAACAAAGATCGTAGTTCTAGAAAATCATCTAGTAGAGACAGCCTCAAAAACTGTTGGTTTGGAAATGAGATCATTTGCCAGAAGAGTTCAGGGATTAAAAAGCCTAAAGAAGTTAACACAATTAGGTAACGACCATAGAATGCTCGATGGCTTTGATTTAGAAAAGAAAGCAGTAATAGTTTTTTGTAGAAAAAATAACATAGAATTAATCGGCTAATAAGTTACGAGTCATTTGTTATTTCCCCAAATCCATGTTATTATAAAGTAGATTTCAAAAGGGCCTTAGGGCTTTTTTGTTTCATCAACCCTATGGAAATACGAAACATCGAACGAAAGCAAAGCTTCATACGGGGCAGGTATAGCAATCAATAAAGATATAATGAAAATTATTTATGGAAATTAGAAATATCGCAATTATTGCGCACGTGGATCATGGCAAGACGACCCTGACCGATGCTCTGATGAAGCAAAATGGCGCTCTGCAAGATGAAGGAGTGTCAATGGATTCAAATGCTCTAGAAAAAGAGCGTGGTATTACTATCTACTCAAAAAACACCTCCATCTTTTATAAAGATACTAAGATAAACATTGTAGATACTCCCGGCCACGCGGACTTCGGCGGAGAAGTAGAACGTGTTTTGCGGGCTATCGATTCTGTGCTTTTGCTTGTAGACGCAGTCGAGGGACCGATGCCTCAGACTAGATTTGTTTTGAAAAAGTCTTTAGAGCTTGGACTCAAACCCATCGTAGTTATAAATAAAATAGACAAGCCTGCTTCCGATCCACATCGAGTACATGATGAAATTTTGGGATTATTTTTTGAATTAGGCGCTTCCGAAGAGCAGGCCAATTTCGAAACGATTTACGCTATCTCGCGCGAGGGGAAAGCCTTCAAGAATCTTGGTGATGAATCCAAGGACCTTTCTCCATTGCTTGATTTAATATTAGAAAAAGTCGTACCAGCCTCAGGTCGAGAAGATGAAAAAATGTCGGCTCAGGTCTTCAACTTGGGTTATGATAATTTTTTAGGCAGGATGGCTGTTGCGCGAATTTACTCAGGAAAAATTTTGTCTGGAAGCACTATTTTTGTAAAAGGTCTGCCTGCGCAGGCAGGAGAAAACGGTACGCGAAAGGGGAAAATAACGAAACTCTTCACATTCCTCGGAATAAATCGCAAAGAAGTAGAGACTGCTTCTTCAGGTGATATCGTGCTTTTAGCCGGGGTTCCAGACATATATATCGGAGAAACTATATGCGAAGATGAAAATACAGAACCATTACCCGCTATCGCGATCGATGAGCCCACTTTATCTCTCAACTTTCTAGTGAACGATTCTCCATTTGCGGGTCGTGAAGGGAAGTTTGTTACCTCTAGGCAAATCAAAGAAAGATTAGAAAAAGAATTGGAGATAAATGTGGGTCTTAGAGTTGATTTTTCTCCGAACCAGGGAGATAAAAAATCAGGCCTGCCTGCGCAGACAGGACCGTCTTTTTTCAAAGTCTACGGTCGGGGAGAACTTCACGTAGCAATATTGCTCGAAAATATGCGCCGGGAAGGTTTTGAGATGCAGGTATCAGAGCCGGAAGTCATTATTAAAGAAAGTAACGGAATAAAAACAGAACCATATGAAGAATTAGTGATCGATGTTCCGATGGAATTCTCCGGTAGTGTCATAGAAAAGATCGGCAAACGAAGGGGGGTAATGAGGGATATGGTAGAAAAGCAAGGAATTGCAAGGATTATTTTCGATATACCAACCCGAGGCTTTCTGGGCTATCGTGGGGAATTTATCATAGACACAAAGGGGGAAGGAATAATGTCAGGAAGGGTTACCGGCTTTAAAGAATATGCTGGAGAAATTAAAAAAAGAGAGTATGGATCTATGGTTTCTATGGTCTCCGGCAAAGCGGTAGCCTTTTCCCTTGCAAATCTTCAGGAACGTGGTATATTGTATATTGAGCACGGAACTGAAGTGTACGAAGGGATGGTCATTGGCAATGTTTTAAAAGGAGATGACATGTCGGTGAATCCTACGAAAGGGAAACAGCTCACCAATATGCGGGCATCAGGCACTGACGAAGCTATTTCCTTGAATCCGGTTTTCATTTTAAGTATTGAACGAGGTCTTGAGGTTATGAGCGCAGATGAGTATTTAGAAATCACTCCGAAATCCGTCAGGCTTCGCAAGAAGTATCTAACCGAAATTGACAGGAAAAAGTCCCGATTATAATCGGGACAAAATAAAGAAAAAATTACCTGTCCCGTACTAAATTTTGATTACGGGGCATAAAGATAAAGGTTATTAGTAAAATTTTAGTACCGGGATGCCAACAATATCTTTTAAACCCAAAAAAGTCACGAAAAAAATAGTTTCCCATCTACAAAGTCGAGCCAGCGATGTTATTTTGAATCGTTTTGGTTTGACCTTGGATGGGACCAGGAAGACTCTTGAAGAAATTGGCAAGAAATATAACATAACCAGAGAGCGAGTACGCCAAATTGAAAATGTAGCCATATCTTTGATTAAAAAGTCTCACGCATATAAAGGGGAGCAAGTGGCTTTCGACGAACTTAAACAATTGGTGCACAAATTAGGATCCATCGTAGCTGAACATGAGCTCTTGTCTCATATTTCGAAGGACAAAGCAATTCAAAATCATATCCATTTTTATTTAGTGTTGGGCGACGTGTTTAAAAAGCACCGAGAAGACGACCATTTCCATACTCGCTGGAGTGTGGATGATGAAATGGCAGAAAAAGTGCATGACTCTTTGAAAAAGCTTTATGCAAGTTTAAATGACGAAGATCTTATACCGGAAACGGAGATGATTAAAAAATTCTTTGATCATATGAAGGATGTTGCCGAGCAATACAAGAATGAAGAGATGGCTCGAAGATGGCTTTCTATGTCAAAAACAGTTTCCAAAAATCCACTGGGCGAATGGGGCAAGACGACATCGCCCAACATTCGGACTCGCGGGGTGAAGGACTACGCGTTTCTCGTGATGAGACGCCACGGTTCGCCTATGCATTTTAAAGAAGTTGCAGATTCCATTTCCAAAACCTTTAATAAAAAAATCCATTATGCCACATGCCACAATGAACTTATTAAAGATTCTAGATTTGTTCTGGTCGGCAGGGGAATGTATGCTCTGGCTGAATGGGGCTACAAGAAAGGCATTGCCCGTGAAGTCATCCGCGATATTTTAAAAAGAGAAGGTCCGCTTCCTAAAGATGATATTGTTGCCAAGGTTAATAAAGAAAGGTATTTTAAAAAGAACACCATACTAGTCAATCTTGTTAACCCAAAATACTTCAAGAAAAATAAAAATGGGCTTTATACCGTGGTTTAACACCAGATAGAGCTTTAGACTCTATCTGTAAAATAAATTATGTCAAAACCAGATGAATTTCTAAAAGCTGACAACACAGAAAAAGGCAAAGAAGCTAGATTGGCAAAAGTATTAAAAAGCCAGAGAGAGAGAGAGTTATCTAGGGTCTTCGAAAAACTTTTTCCACTAAACCAAGAAAGGTACATGTTGGAGTTTTATGATTTTGAAGAATGGACTAATTTTTTCCGTAAGTTTGGCGAAACAATTAGGATTTTATTATCACTTGATCCATTTGTTGATAATTTGACGCTAAAAACTGAATGTCAGGAAGTCCTTGTTTTATTAGATGGTCAAGACAGGAATCAGGGTAAAAGATATTCAAGTTTAGTAGAAAAACTCTTTCAATTTTTTATTGACAATCAAATTTTTCCACCATCAAAGTTACCGTAGAATAGAATTACATTACAGATAGAGGTCTAGACTCTATCTGAGCCCTTGGTTGCAATTATTGCTTATTGTCTAAATCCAAACCATTTTCATTTTATCTTAAAACAATTAGTTGATGGTGGCATAGCTAAATTTATGCAAAAACTACAAGGAGGTTATACTTATTATTTTAATGTAAAAAATTCCCGTACCGGATCGCTTTTTCAAGGAACTTTCAAGTCACATCTCATGAATAGTGAAAATTATTTTAATAAAATTCTTGGGTATACAAATAAAAACTATCAAGTTCACAATATTCCAAAAAATAAAATGGATCTTATTTTCGCTAGCGACTTCGAGTATGAAAATAATAATTTTAAGATTGTTTCCAAAAAAGAAGGAAAAAGAATTTTGGAAATTTTTAATGGTAGCAAAAATTTTAAGAAACACTGCGATGAGATTGTTTCAATTATTAGAAAAGAAAGAGGTAAAACTTCTCTTTTAGAAGAAGACAATCTCCCAGATAGAGTCTAAAGCTCTATCTGGGTATTTTGCTTTGTTTTCTTTACTTTTTGTATTAAAATGTAGAGTATGGTAGACACTGTGCTTTTCTTTATCTATAAAATTGCGATTGTATGGCTTTTGCCCTTGGCTGGCACAGGATTTGTCGGCTGGGTGGCATGGAAAATCTGGGTTCATTACATACAGCAAGATTTTATTTCCGGCATAGATTTTGTTTTACTTGAGGTAATACCCCCGCGCGAAGTCTTGCGTAATCCAAAAGCAATGGAACTTTTTATCTCGAACGCCCTATATCATTTCAGCTACAAAGGGGGAAAAGAAGAATATTGGCAAGGTGCTATTTGGTTCTGGTTTTCTTTGGAAATTGTCTCTCTTGAAGGACAAGTGCATTTTTATATTCGCACGCCGTCAAGAATCAAGGGTTTAATTGAGACGCAAATGTATGCTCAATATCCTCAATCTCAGGTCAAAGTAGTTGAGGATTATACTTTAGCAGTGGACGAAATAACGCCCGAGAGCGCTTGGAATGGCTGGGGATGCGAGTTTAGATTGCTGAAACCAGAAGCGTATCCGATTAAAACTTATATTGATTATGGATTAGACAAAGATCCGGATGAAGAATTAAAAGTTGACCCTATTTCTCCGATAATAGAATTTTTTGGCTCACTTGGAAAAGGCGAGCAAGCCTGGGTGCAAATTGTGGTTACGCCTTCAAAGAAAATGTATCATACCAAGGGCACCTGGTTTGGAGAGCACGATTGGGTAGAAGAAGCCAAGCAACAGTTATTCAAATTATTATTACCCTATACTTCTAGAAGAGAAGATATGGGCGAAGGAGAAAAAGTTCTTAAGTTGGCTCGAATTGAAATTCGTACCCCATCTATTTTAGACAGAGCTACGAAAGCAATGAGCGCAAAAACTTCCAAGCTTGGTTTTGAGACTGGCATCAGGGTAATGTATATAGCCAAGAAAGAAGTTTATCCGCCCGGTTCGCGAACCAATAATTCTAGAGATATTCGTCTGATCTTTCGTCAATACACAGCTCCAGATGTTAACGGACTGGATCGAATAAATTCAGCTCAAGGGGACGCTCTTAATAGCAGCATACTTACTCTTTCTAAATATCAAATAATGATTCTGGCCAACCGGATGCTCCACGAATATCGAGAACGAGCATTTTTCCATCTTCCCCTAAGACATCATCTTTTTTCAATACATGTTTTTGAAAAAATATTCCCCAAACCTGTTATTCATGCAATATTCATGACCGTAGTAAAGAAATTTTTCTTGCCTTATGTTCATCATCAGACTTATGTTTTAAACACTGAAGAGCTGGCGGCGCTGTGGCACTTCCCGGGCCAGATATTAAAAGTTCCTACGCTTACTCGTATTGAATCTAAAGAAGCTTCTCCGCCTCCAAATTTGCCTATATAGGATGAATCCCGTTAGAGATTACTATATGTTAAAAATTTTCATTAAAATAAATATGATTACGGAAATGCAAAGCATTTCATATCTCTAACGGGATGAATAAATTCAAACTGGTTATTTTAATACTTTGCGCAGTTGGCTTTCTTTTTTTGTTAAATTCTCCCGTGGATTTTCCTGTTGAAACTATCATTAATATAGAAAAAGGGGAGAGTTTGCGGAGTGTGGCTTTAAAATTAAAAGAAAACAATGTCATACGTTCTCAAATAGCATTTGAAGCTTTTGTGATAATTTATGGCGGAGAAAAGCACCTAATGTCAGCTGACTATTTCTTTGAAAAAAAATTACCGGTTTATGAAGTTGCCAGACGTATATCAAAGGGAGAAAGGTATAAAGCGCCAGTAAAAGTAACCATCCCAGAAGGGTTTGATGCGTCCATGATAGCAGAAGTTTTTTCCTCCAAGTTGTACGCTTTTGATAAAGAAAAATTCATTTTAGAAACAAAAGCACTGGAAGGTTATCTTTTTCCTGATACTTATTTTTTCTTTTCTACTGACACCGAGGAAGAAGTAATCAAGTTGATGCGTGAGAATTTTGAAAATAAATTAGAGCCTCTTCGACCTCAAATTGTCTCAAGTGGCAGGAGTGAAAGAGAAATTATTGTTATGGCTTCCCTCGTTGAAGGAGAAGCAAAGGGTGACGATGATCGGGATACTATCTCTGGAATTTTATGGAAAAGGCTTGACATGAAAATGCCGCTTCAAGTGGACGTCGCGCCAGAGACCTATGACAAGGTTGGACTGCCCAAGAATCCAATTGGAAACCCAGGACTCGAAGCCATCAAAGCCGCGATAACTCCAGAAAAATCGCCTTATCTTTATTATTTGCACAACAAAGATGGCAATATCCACTATGCAAAAAACTTCGAAGAGCATAAAATGAATAGACAAAAATATTTGAGATAAAACCCGGATGAAGAAACACAAATTAGCTTTCATAGACATAGAGAGTACCGGACTCGATGTGATAAAACACGAGATTGTTGAAATTGGGTGCGTCTTGACTACTCCCGACCTTAAGGTGATCGAAGAATTTGAATTAAAAATAAAACCGGAACACATAGAAAATTCCGACCCCGTTTCTTTGAAGATTAGTCATTACGATAAGGAAAGTTGGGAGAATGCTTTTACTTTAGAGAAAGCCATGAAAATTCTTTCTAAAAAAACGAAGGATGCCATTATGGTCGGGCAAAATGTCGCTTTTGATTCTGGATTTCTAGAACATGCTTTTTCCAAAGTGGGGATTGCTAACAGCATGCATTACCACAAACTCGACACTATCTCAATCGCTTGGGCAAAGTTGCACAAGGAGCCAGACTTAGAACATTTCTCCTTACGCGAAATGTGCGTGCGTTTCGGTATCAAAAATGAACATGCGCATACAGCGCTCTCTGATGCTCGAGCGACTTTCGAGCTTTACAAAAAGCTGATGGAGCTGTAAAATCAAAAAACTATGAAATATACTTTTTAAGGGGTTTTGCGAGCGACGGCGAGCAAACTTCAGGATTTTTTAAGCTTCAAAAAATCCGTACCGGCAAAAAGTTATATTTGATAGTTTTTTGAATATCATTTATGAAAAAAAAAGTTGTTTTTGTCGGACTTTCGGGGGGCGTTGATTCTGCGGTTTCAGCAACCATACTAAAGAAGCAAGGTTTTGAAGTCGTGGGAGTTTTTATCAAAACCTGGCACCCAGATTTTTTAGAATGTAACGAAGAGGAAGAGCGTCGCGATGCCATGCGCGTGGCAGCATATTTGGATGTTCCTTTTTTAACATTTAATTTAGAAAGTGTTTATAAAAAAGAAGTTGCAGATTACATGATTTCTGAATATAAAACTGGACGGACGCCGAATCCAGATGTGATGTGTAATAAAAAAGTGAAGTTTGGCGCGTTTCTCAAAAAAGCTATTTCCATGGGAGCTGATTTTGTGGCGACGGGGCACTATGCGCAAGTTGGCGAAGCTGGAAACTACTTTTTATCAGGTCCTCGGATTCCTGGGTCCCTCCCCCAGCCAGACCATGCTAAAAAGTATTTCCAGCTTCGCCAAGGTCCGGATAAGTCCAAAGACCAAAGCTATTTTCTTTGGACCCTTAAACAAGAGCAACTTTCGAAAATAATTTTTCCAGTTGGAGATTTAAAAAAGACAGAAGTGAGAAAATTGGCTAAAAAGTTTAGACTGCCTGTGGCAGAGAAGAAAGACAGTCAGGGAATATGTTTCCTGGGCGCGGTGGATTTAAAAGAGTTTTTAAAACATTATATAAAAGAAAAAAAGGGAAAAGTGCTGAATACCGAAGGTGAAATAATAGGGTGGCATAATGGCGCGGTTTTTAATACGCTTGGAGAGCGGCATGGTTTTACAATTACAAAAAAGGGTCCAAATGACGGACGATATTATATTGTTGCTAAAGATGTTAAGAAAAATATTTTGATCGTGTCTCAAGAAAAAAATTATCTTACAAAGAGCACGGATATTTTTTTGCTAAAAAATTCCTCGTACTCGCGCCAGTCGCGCTCGCAAGTCTCTTTGCAAGACAATTTTTTTCTTTCGCTAGAAAATGTAAATTGGATTTCTAAAGTTCCAGATTCAAATAAAAATTATACCGCTCAAATTCGTTACCATGGAAAATTTTTATCATGCAAAGTAAAGGTCGTAGATCCCGAGCGGAAGCGAAGGGCTGAAATAATTTTTAGAAAACCGATCATGGTTGCCTCCGGCCAGTCCTGCGTTGTTTATGATAAAGACGTCTGTCTGGGCGGAGGGGTGGTGAAATAAAACCTTTTCTTTTACAGTCTTTTATAGTACAATTATTCCATGTCTGAATTTTTAGCGCAAAATGGTGAAATTATTTTAAGATTAGTGGTGGCAGTAGGGCTGGGGATGCTGATAGGAGCGGAGAGGCTCTTGGTGAGGGAAGCGGCGGGTATGAAAACTCACGCCCTGGTATCTCTTGGCTCGGCACTATTTATAATTGTTTCTGAAATGCTTGCTATTAAATATGCGGGCGTTGGGGGTTTCGACCCGGCTAGAATTGCTTCACAGGTGATTGTCGGTATTGGATTTTTGGGCGCTGGTTCGATTATCCTTCAGGGTTCTCGGCTGATTGGGCTGACAACTGCGGGCGGGTTATGGGTCACAGCTGGCATCGGCATGGCTGTTGGGTTCAGGCTTTTTTCTATGGCTATAATTGCGACGGTGCTTGTGCTTTTTATATTGGTTATTGGCAATCTCCTAGAGAAGCCTATTAGGAAAATTTCTGGGGAGATAGATCAGCCCAAAGGTTAAATAAAAAAAGATGGATTCAAATGAGATTAGATCAAGATTTCTAAAATTTTTCGAAGCACGGGGGCATAAAATAATTCCTTCGGCTTCTCTCGTCCCAGAGAATGATCCATCGGTGCTTTTCAATACTGCTGGCATGCAGCCCTTGGTGCCATATTTGATGGGGCAGAAACACCCTGGGGGAACTCGCTTAGTAAATGTTCAGAAATGTGTACGAACCCAAGACATTGACGAAGTTGGGGATAAAACTCACGACACATTTTTCGAAATGATGGGCAACTGGTCTCTCGGGGATTATTTCAAAGAAGATGCCATAAAATGGAGCTATGAATTTCTAACCTCTAAGGAAGAAGGTTTGGGGCTTGATCCCAGGCGGCTGTATGTAACAGTCTTCGAAGGAGATGAAAACGCTCCAAGAGACGAAGAGTTGGCAGGTATTTGGCAAGAAATTTTTAAAAAAAATAATATTTCTGGCGAACGGATATATTTTCGCCCGGCAGACAAGAATTGGTGGAGCGTGGGGGATAATGGTCCATGTGGCCCAGACACCGAAATGTTTTATGACCTGACAGGCAAACTGACTGAAGGCATGACTCTCGAAGAATACATGAAGGCCGACGACGAACAAAGAGTTGTGGAGATCTGGAACGATGTTTTCATGGAATATGAGAAAAAAGATGGAAAGGTGATCAGAAAATTAAAACAAAAAAACGTAGACACAGGGAGCGGGCTTGAGCGGGTGGTCATGGCGGTACAGGGGAAAGACAGTATTTTTGACACCGATTTATTCGCTCCAATTATGGATTTAATAAAAGAAAAAAGTGTGAATTATGATCTACGTTCTGCTCGTATTATTGCCGATCATTTTCGTACGGCGGTATTTATGATTACTGATGGTGTTATCCCATCGAACACTGGCAGGGGATACATCTTGCGTCGGTTACTGCGCAGAATTTTTACCAAATCTTCTATTATTGAGCTCAGTAATTATACTTGTAAAGAGTTTGTTGATGTTCTGTATAAAATTTATAGTAAAAATTATCCCGAAATATATGAGAAACTCAACGACATCATTGCGATTTTTGGAGAAGAAGAAAAAATATTTGAAAAGCCCCTTGATGGAGTTGAAACATACCGATTAGATCTTCTTGAGGCTATGAAATTTGGCGTGATTAAAAAAGTCGGTAACATTCCAATATTAAAAGATAAAAATACGGTTTCGGGCTTATATATACATGCATTATTTGCAATGCATGGAAACCCAATGGACCTAATGATTGGCGTTGCAAAAGAATTGGGATTCAAAATAGACGAAAATGAGATTAATGAAGCTATTAAAAAACATCAAGAACTCTCTCGTAGCGCTTCTGCTGGAATGTTTAAAGGAGGACTTGCAAATCATGACGAGAGAACAATAAAACTCCATACCGCACATCATTTACTTCTTGCGGCTCTAAAAGCTGTCGTAGGTGAAAATGTAAAGCAGAGGGGGAGTAACATTACTGAAAGGCGTCTGAGAATTGATTTTCTTTGCGACCACAAGCTTACCGATGAGGAAAAGAAAAAAGTTGAAGACTGGGTAAATGATAAAATACAAAAAGGTTTGAGTGTTACGCGCCGGGAATTGCCGCTTCATCTTGCTAAAAAAATTGGAGCTGAAATGGAATTCGGAGCAAAATACCCCGATACAGTGTCAGTATACTTTATTGGTCCGGGCGAAGAAAAATATAGTGCTGTTAGTAAAGAATTCTGTGGCGGTCCACATGTTACGAATACTGGGGTACTGGGGACATTCAAAATCCAAAAAGAAGAAGCTATAGCAGCTGGTATAAGACGCATAAAAGCTGTACTAGTTTAATAAAGTTGAATGATATCTCGTTCAGTATAAAAATTATGGATGATAGAACATTTATACCAGGGAATAATCTAGAAGGTCGGGCGATAGAGGAAGAGCCGTCTTGGGAATTAATACCTAACCAAGAGTATTTGGATTTTCAAAAAATAGAAGTAACTGAGGTAGACGAAACTAAGCCCTATAGACCCGCTAAAAAAGTAAAAGTGACAAAAAAAGAAGGAGAAGTCCTAGAGGTTGATGCAGTAACAATCTTTTTTGTTTTAAGAAATAAACATGGGAAAGAATTAACTGTTTCCGCAGCGGCAGCAGGGCATATCGATAATTTACACATAAAGGGCGCTGATGCTGGGAGTCTTTTTGATGAGCCATCATTTCAAGCACTTATGCAAGATGTAGCTAAAAAAATTCCCGAAGACGTTGCAACACAACCTGGTGTTTTAGTGATTGAAGTAAAAATGGGGAAAAATATAGGACAAGAAGGTATAGCTGGTTTGGAAGAATTACAAGATTCGGGAATACTTACGAAAGATGATGTTCAAAAAGCACTAGCTTTCAAAGAGGAGGTGATACGATTGAATCGCCTAGGAACAAAAGATGAGAAAGAAATTTTTGTTAAAAATCATTCAGATGGCAAAATCAAGTTTCAGTTAATTAGGGACGATGTGCTTGTGCCAGTCGTTGATACCCCCAGAAGACCGACTACAAAATTATACATGGTATTTGTCCCAACCGAACAAGGTGATAAAAAAACATTATATACAATGGCACCGGGTCGCAGTATGCCCATGCATCCCAATCCAAGAGAGCATATGAGCGCTGACGGCATGATTAACGAAAAAACTTTTCAAGATTCAGCAAATGCGTGGTTTTATACGGTAATGTTAGTTGGAAAATAATCATTATAAATACATTATGTTATAATCAACCAGATGGGTATTTTTACTAAAGCAGAAAAGGAAGGCGAGCTAGTAGCCTTATTTGACATCAGGTCTTCTTCTGTAGGAGGAGCGCTTTTTAGAGTGCAAAAATCTGGAATTCCCAAAATAATTTTATCTTTCCGTGAGCCGATAATCTTTAAAAAGACAATAGATATCAATCGATTTGTGCTCTCAATTATAAAACCCCTTAATATTATCGCTGATAAAATCTCAACTGCGGGTATTGGCGTGCCAGAGCGGATTTTTTGCATTCTTTCTTCTCCCTGGTTTGTCTCTCAAACACGAATAATAAATCTTAAAAAAAATACGCCCTTTACTGTTACCACCAAGCTCATTGATGATTTAATTAAAAAGGAGATAAATATTTTTGAAGAAGAACATTTAGCAAAATATACAGAAAAAGGTAATAAAATCAGATTAATTGAACTTAAAAACATTAAAACAATGTTGAATGGTTATGAAACAGCCAACCCCTTAGATCAAAAGTCAAAAGAACTTGAGATAACCGTGTTCATTTCCATGAGTCCCGAGCAAGTTTTGTCCAAAATAGAAGAAGCGGTCAAAAGATATTTTCACCGCGGGAACATCAAGTTTGTTTCTTTCGCCCTGTCTTCTTTTGCCGTAGTGCGCGACATGTTTATAAACCAGGAAAATTTCCTTTTAATTGATGTCGGAGGGGAGGTGACGGATATTTCCATGATAAAAAAGAATGTACTGCGTGAGTCAATTTCTTTTCCCCTGGGTCAGAATTTTATTATACGTGGAGTTGCCTCTGCCTTGGGCTCTACGCTTGGCGAAGCTGAATCTCTCATATCTTTGCTACAAGATGAGCATGGAGATGCATCTACGGAGAAAAAACTCAACCCAATTATAGATAAATTAAAAATGGAATGGTTAAAGAAGTTTCAAGAAGCTCTGGCTAATATTTCTAGGGATATTTCCATTCCCGCTACTATCTTTTTGTCTACAGAGATGGGTTTTGCAGATTTTTTTGGCAAAACAATCAAGACTGAACAATTCAACCAGTACACTCTGACGGAGTCCAAATTCGAGATTACTTTCTTAGATACGGAAACTCTGCATGGCATTGCCACATTTGATAAAAGTGCAATTCGAGACCCGTTTATTATTATTGATTCTGTTTATATTAATCGGTTTTTAATTCACTCTGCTTCACCACGCTGAGCGGGGAAAATAAAATTATGTCAAAAAATTTATTTCAAGATATGGTAAAAATAAACCATGCAAAAAAAAGAGAAAATAATAATGTAACAATAAAACAACAGCCCGTAGCGCGGGAGATTGAAGAGAGGCAGGAAACGGAATACAATCCAAGCGCCCCAAGATCTCGCCACACCCTTTGGTTTGTGGCGATTATTGCTGTAGCATTCTTTGTTTTTGCCCTCTCTTATTTGTTTTCAAAGACGGAAGTCGTGATTGATCCCAAAATGAAGGACATTGCCCTAAATGAAAATTTGTCTGCGAATCTTAAAGGGGGCACGGGTGATTTGTCTTTCGATTTAGTTGTGATTTCGGGCGAAGAAACAAAGATGGTGAAAGCCACAGAAGAAAGAGAAGTTTCGCAAAAAGCTCGCGGTACAGTTGTGATTTATAATAACTACAGCTCGGCTACCCAGACATTAGACATAGACACTAGGCTGGAAGGTTCCAATGGCAAGATCTACAAAACCGAGAAAAAAATAGTTGTTCCAGGAATGATTAAAAGTGGCACACCCGGATCAATTGAGGTTAGGATTTATGCTGCGGAAGGGGGCGAAAGATACAATAGCGCGCCGCTTGATTTTACGATTTTTGGTTTCAAAGGAAGTCCAAAATATTCTAAATTTTATGCCAGATCTAAGGGCGAAATAACTGGCGGCTTTAAAGGCAAATCGCATGTTGTTTCTGGGGGGGACAAAATGAATGCGCTGAATGAACTTAAGGATGTTTTAAAAGAAAAGCTCAGGAGGAAGGCCGTAGAGCAGATTCCAAGTGGATTTATTTTATTCAAAGATGCAGTTTCTCTCGACATTGAAGACATGGAGGATGTAGAATTTTTATCTCCAAGCGATACATTGCCGATAAAACAAAAAGGCACACTCTACGGCATTCTCTTTGAAGAAAAACAACTAACGAAAAAGATAGTAGGGCGCGCAATCGAAAAATATGACGGTAGTGAAGTTTATATATTAGATATGGAAGATTTAACTTTTTCTCTTTCTCAACCAGTCGGTCTTCCTAATTTTAGTGATTTAAAAAATATAAACTTTAATTTATCAGGTGCTACAAAAATCGTCTGGAAATTGGATGTCGACAAACTTCGCGCTGATTTATTAAAGGTATCAAAAGGGGATTTCAACCAAGTATTATTGCAATATCCAAATATTAGCTCTGCTAAATTGTCGCTCAGCCCTATCTGGAAGAGGTCTATTCCAGACAAGCCAGAAGATATAGAAATACTCGTGAATTATCCGGAATAGAAAAATTTATGAGTACAGGTAGTCCCAATCCAACGCCCAGAACTTCCCTGGAGCAACTTGCGTGGTAAAAGAAAAGCACCAATTGTGGTGGAGCTATACTAGCATCAACTATGTTTTTCCTAGTTGTTTGCATTTTGTATTTGGGCTGTGATATAATATAGGTGTGAATAATTTGGCATTAAAAAACCGAACAAAAGCAATAAATTACGAGGAAAATCTTCGAAAGCTTTTAGGTTGGGAAGATTCAGAAACCAAGATTTTAAGAAAGTCTGCCGGTCTCCTGAAGGGAGTACTCAAAAAGTCCGGCGTGGCTTACCAAAGAGAGATACGAAAAGAATGGGAAAGTAGGGTTAAAAGACTGGGAAGACAAACGAAAAAATAATGATGTACCTACTGGATTCTAATATCCTGATAGAGTATCTCAATGGTAGTAAAAAGGAAATTGATTTTATTACTAATGCTAAGAAAAATAATGAATTCTTGAGTTTCTCTGTAATCAGTAAGATTGAAGCTTTAAGCTTGAGCGGATTAAAGGAAGAAAGTGTTCAAGATATAGAAAATTTCTTGAACGTTTTCAGCGAGTCGTATTTAAATGATGATGTTGCTACATTGTCTGCACGACTTCGTAGAAATTTAAAATTATCTTTAGGTGATGCAATTATTCTTGCTACCGCTATTTCAGGGAGGGTAACTTTAGTGACAAACGATAAGACTTTAATAAAAAAGGCAAAAAATTTAGTGGAAATACTGTCTTTATAAGCTTGACTCCAAACCAAAACTTTAATATAGTTATCCCATATACATGAGTGATCCAAAAGATGAAAAAATGGTAACCATGAGGGGAATTGTTACCGAGGCTTTACCTTCTACTTTGTTTAGAGTAAAAATGGAAGACAATGGAGAGAATCGGGAAGAAATCTTAGCGTACTTGTCGGGTAAAATGCGCATGCATCGAATCAAGGTTTTGATTGGGGATGGAGTCGAAGTAGTGCTTGATCCTTATGGCGGAAAGGGGAGAATAATTAAAAGGCTGTAAGGGGGTTGTAATTTTTGAGAGAATGGTGTATGATGGAAACCACAGCTTGATTTCGGTTTAAAAAAATTAAAGGCATTGAAAAATAAGGGTATTTTCCTTGTTTTTCTTTTTTGCGTAAGATATAAGTCAGAATATTTTACCTGTCCCGTACTAAATTTTAGATTAAATGATATATAGAGTGAATATAATCATGAAAAATAAAAATGAATTAAAGTTAATAATTAAAAGTAAAATTTTAATACTGGGATGAAAATTAAATCAGCAGTAAGAAAAATTTGTGATAACTGCAAGATAGTCAGGAGAGCTAGGCATTTGCGGATAATTTGTTCCAACCCTAAACATAAGCAAAAACAGTAGTTTATGAGTCCCGTTAGAAGCCGCGGTCGCGGTTTAATATAAATAATCATGTTTATAAGTAATATAAAATTTAAAAAAATAACTAAGCACGATGACGGTTCAGTGACCGCGACCTGCTTCTAAACGGGATGAGAATTCTTGGCATCACAGTACCAAATGAAAAAAGACTCGAAATTGGCTTAACCTGTCTGTATGGTATTGGCATTCCAAAAGCTAGAAAAATTTTAGATCAAGCCGGCATCGGTCGAGGTGTACGCGCGAAAGACCTAACAGCGGATGATGAGAATAAAATTCGTGTCATAATTGAAAAAATTTTAATAGAAGGAAATTTAAAGAGAGAAATAGGAGCGAATATCAAAAGATTGAAAGATATCAAAAGTTATCGAGGCATCCGTCATATGAAGAGGTTGCCAGTCCGGGGCCAGCGAACAAAAACTAATTCGAGGACAGTAAGGGGCAATGTGCGCAAGACGATGGCATCGGGAAGACGTAAGGAAACCAAGACATAATTTTATTTAAAATGGGAAAAACAAAAATTATAACAAAAATAGGTGAAGGAGAAGAGAATAAACCAAGGGATGAAGCCGGGGTGGGTACAGACGAGACGAAGAAGTCTTCAAAGGTTTCAAAAAAGAAAGTAACTTCTGGCATCTTGCATATCGATGCCACATTCAACAACACCAAAGTTCTTTTTTCGGATAAAATAGGCAATACATTATTCTGGTCTAGCGCAGGTACTCTCGGTTTCCGAGGAGCGAAGAAAGGGACTCCTTTCGCAGCTTCGAAGGTAGGTGATGTAATCGGCGGAAAAGCGGCAGCACTCGGGGTGAAAGATGCAGACGTGGTGGTATTGGGAGTTGGATCTGGTCGTGAGCCTGCCATTAGGGCATTTATGGCTCATAGGATTGAAATCACTTCCATCCAAGATGCAACGCCAGTACCCCATAATGGTCCGAAAGCTAAAAAGCCTAGACGAGTATAAGTGAAAATCAATGAGCAGAGCGAATATGATTTTACTTATCCCTCACCAATTTATTGATTAAATTAATTAATAAGATAAATTAAAAGAGATAAATTATGAATAACAATAAAGTAAAATAATTAATAAATTGGTGATGGGATGACGATTTTTATAGTCATTTCATTCCTTAAAAATCAGCCATGATCAGTAAACCAAAATTTAAAATTTGCAGAAGACTAGGTCCAGGCGTTTATGACAAATGCCAAACTTCTAAATTTACAATTGCGACTGGAAAAGGCAGCCTGCTTGGCGCGCGCCGTCCGAAAGCTCTTTCTGAATACGGAACACAGCTTGTGGAAAAGCAAAAAATTCGTTTTTCATACGGCATATCTGAACGTCAGCTTTCAAATTATGTTGAAAAAGCGACTCATGCCAAGGGTTCTGGAGCCGCGGAGAAATTTTATGAGGAACTTGAGTCTCGTCTTGATAATGTAATATACAGAATGGGTCTCGGGGGCAGTAGGCGCTTCACTAGACAAATGGTTTCTCACGGACATTTTATTGTTAATGATAAAAAAGTTACTATTCCATCATATGAATTAAAACCTGGAGATATCATAAAAATCCGCGAAGGATCAAAAAGTAAGAAAATTTTCAGCAATATTGGCGACAGACTCAAAGACTACAACCCCCCAGGATGGGTCGCGTTCGATTTAAATAGTATGGAAGGGAAAGTTTTAGCTAAACCAAAAAACGCAGAAACCTTCCTTGACTTAAATGCCGTTCTTGAATTTTATAGTCGTTAAATTTTATTAATTTGTAAAAATAATTATGCTTGAATACAAAATAGTTATGCCTTCCAAGCCTCATGTCGTAGAAGAGAATGGAAATAAGGGAATATTTGAAATAGATGGTTTGTATCCTGGGTATGGTCATACTCTGGGCAATAGTTTGCGCAGAATCATCCTTTCATCTCTTCCGGGCGCTAGTATTACATCAATCAAGATAGATGGTGTTTCTCATGAATTTAAAACTATGGATGGGATCAAGGAAGATGTGATTGTCATGATTTTAAATCTAAAAAAGACTCGCTTCAAGATGCTTTCTGACGAGCCACAGACAGTAAGCCTCTCCATCAAGGGCCCCAAAGAAGTTACGGCAAGCGATATAAAAACAGGCGGACAGGTAGAAATTTTAAATGGGGATTTACACATCGTTTCCGTTACAGGCAAAGTGAATTTGAATATTGAAATGAGGATTGAAAAAGGCTTGGGATTTATTCCGAAAGAAGTTTTTCAAAAAGAAAAAGTTGATATCGGCACGATTGCTGTTGACGCTATTTTCACTCCGATTCGCCGAGTTTCATATGAAGTTGAAAATATGCGTGTTGGCGATAAGACCAATCATAATCGCTTAAGAATTTTGATTGAAACAGACGGCACGCTTTCTCCCCGCGAAGCTCTTTCACAATCTATCGAGATTATGATTAATCAGCTGAAAGCCATTGTTGATTTTAAAGAACCGGAAGAAAAAGAAGAAAAAATTGAAAAGAAAAAGGGAGTCTTGGAAGAAAAAGAAAAAGGAGAAGGAGCAAGTGATTTTGCTGATATTCTAAAAACCAGAATAGACAGCTTGGATTTTTCCACAAGGACCCTAAATGCTCTTACCGGCGCGAATATTCGGACATTGGGAGGTCTTGCCAGAAAAAAGAGAGAAGATTTGCTTGAAGTCGAAGGTATCGGCGAAAAAGGAATTTCCGAGATTAAAAAGGTACTTGGTAAATTCGGACTTAATTTGAAAGAGTAACATGAGACACAGTAATAATAAAAGAAAATTTGGCAGAGTTAGGAAAGTTAAAGTAGCGCTGATTAATTCTTTAGCTTGCAATTTAATTGTGCGTGAAAAAATGAAAACAACCCTACCAAAGGCGCGAGAGATTCGACCTTTTATAGAGAAGCTCATAACTCGTGCGAAGAAGGGAGATTTAGCTACTCGCCGATTAATGATTTCCAAACTTGGGAGTCGCAGTCGCGAAGTTAAAAAACTTTTCGAAGTTATAGCGCCGAAATATGCTGATAAAAATGGTGGATATACTAGAATTTTAAAATTAGGAGCAAGAACGACAGATGGGGCACCCATGGCGATAATAGAACTTATATGAAAAATATAAAGGAAACAATTAGCGTAAAGTCGATTGATGCAGAAGGGAGAACCCTAGGCAGAGTAGCCAGCGAGACAGCTGTGTCTTTGATGGGTAAGACAAGGACAAGCTTCGAACGCAATGTTTATTCAGGTGTTCCGGTGAAAGTTGTGAATGCCTCAAAGCTTGCTATTACCACAAAGAAATTGGCTGAGATATATCATACGAGATATTCAGGAATTCCAGGTGGGCTTCGTATTCTGACAGGCAGTCATACCGTGAAGACGATTGGATTGAAAGAATTAATTAGACTGGCAGTCTACCAAATGCTCCCAGGAAATAAATTACGAAGAAAAATGATGAAAAATTTAAAAATCGAAGATTAAAAATACTATGACAAACAATAAAACAAAGTCAAAACCTGCCCATTATATAGAAGCCGTAGGAAGACGCAAGACTTCGACTGCCAGAGTGCGTATCAGAGAGTCTAATAAAACAAATTTTATTGTTAATGGAAGAGATGCAAAAGAATACTTTAAAACAGAGGAAGAGCGCCATTTGATTCTAGGTCCTATCGCCAAGGGCTTGGGTAAGGGCAAAGCTGATGTGAAATGGAGCGTGGAAGTGCATGTCCAGGGCGGGGGAGCGCACTCTCAAGCAGAAGCTGTACGCCATGGACTCTCTAGGGCTCTGGTAGCTTCTAATCAAGAACTTCGTAAAGATTTAAAAACTCTTGGGTACCTAAAACGTGATCCTAGAGCAAAAGAACGTCGCAAATTCGGTCTGAAAAAAGCCCGCAAGGCACCGCAGTGGAGCAAGCGCTAGAAAACAGCCGGCTTGCGCCGGCTTTTTCTAGCGCTTGCTCGGCTTTTTTAAATTCAGACATAATCTTTTTCCGGTACGGATTTTTCGAAGCTTAAAAAATCCTGAAGTTTTCGCGCCGTCGCGCTCAAAACCCCTGCAAAAGATATGCCTGAATTTTTTTTATATTTGTGCTAATATACGAATATGTCCGATGAGGAAACTAAAAATGATATTGAAAATCAGGAGCCAGAAGATCCATCTGAGGTTCTTGAATTTGAATTCAATGAAGACGGCGAAGAAGATTTAAAGAAAACCCTAAGAAAGTTCAGGGCTGATTTGAAAGTTTGCAAAACCGAAAAAGAAGAATATCTGACTGGCTGGCAAAAAGAGCGAGCCGACTTCGCCAATTATAAAAAAAGTGAGGATGACAGGAGAGTCATGATTTCAGAAGCATTGCGGGAGAGAATACTGGCCAGGTTTTTGACGGTGATGGATAGTTTCAATATGGCTTTCGCTAACAGCGAGATGTGGAATAAGGTAGACGAAAATTGGAGGAAGGGGGTGGAATATATTTACGGGCAGATGAATGCAATTTTCGAAGAATATGGTGTGAAGGAGATAGGCGTGGCGGGAGAGAGCTTTGATCCCAATATTCACCAGCCGGTAGAAATGATGCCGACAGACAAAAAAGAAGAAGATCATAAAGTAGCAGAAGTAATTCAAAAAGGCTACAAATTAGGCGACCTGTCTGCGCAGGCAGGACGCGTTATACGTCCTGCCAGGGTGAATGTTTACGAGTTTAAAGAAAAAGAACCAGAGATAGAGCTTTAGACTCTTAGATAGAGTCTAAAGCTCTATCTCTAAGAAAATGAACCAAGAGACTAAAAACTGTATTGATTGCAAAAATGAATTTGAAATAGATTCCGGTGATTTGGTTTTGTATGAAAAAATTGGCTTAAAAATTCCGGAGCAGTGCTTCTTTTGTCGGATAAAACAGTATTCTGCTTTTTGGGTTTTTGGAAAATTCAGGAAGGGGGTCTCAAATTTATCAGGAGAAAGTTTGATTACTGTTTTGCCCTCTAGTCCGAGATATCCTATTTACACATCACATGAATGGTGGGGAGATGCGTGGGACCCGATGACTTTTGGGCAAGATTATAATTCATCTAGACCCTTTTTTGACCAATTAAAAGAACTTCAAGAAAAAATTCCCCGACCACACCAAGTTAGTTCAAAGAGTACCAACTGCGACTGGTGTGACGATTCTTGGGATTCAAAGAATTGTTATCTTTGCAGGTCTATTTTAAAATGTGAAAATACAAGTTATGGTTATCGGATTATAGAAACGAAAGATTCTTTTGATATAGTTTATTCTTTTAATTTACAAAATTCTTACAATTGTTTATTGTGTTACAATTCTTTCAATTTAAATTTTTCAGAGAATTCCAAAGATTGCATAGACTCGTATTTTCTTTTCGATTGTCGAAATTGTCAGAATTGCTTTATGTGCTGGAATTTACGCAATAAACAGTATTGTATTCGAAATAAGCAGTACACAAAAGAAGCATATGAACAAGAACTTAAAAATATTAAATTAGATTCTTATGAAAATGTTGAAAATCTAAAGAATGAACTTGAAAATATGTTAAAAAACGAAGCTGTGCATCGCGAGAATTTTAATTTGAAAACTACCAATTCTATTGGGAATTACATGACTAATTGCGACAAGTGTGTAAATGTTTTTTCTTGGGAAAATTCACAAAATTCACGCAATTCATTAAGGGGTTTAAATACCAAAGATTGTATAGATCAATTAGGTTGTTGGAATAATGAAATTTCAGGAGACAATAGCTGTGTCACGGGTGGTTACGAAATAAAGCATTCGTCTTGGTCTGACGGCCGATATTCAGAGTACATCGATCTGTGTATTGAAGTTGAACATTGCTTTGGTTGTGTCGGTCTTCGTAAAAAGAAATATTGTATCCTGAATAAACAATATGAGAAAGAAGAATATGAAATTCTGAAAGATAAAATTATAAAGGATATGGAAAAAAGGGGAGAATATGGAAAATACTTACCATATTCTATGGGTATATGTGATTATAATTTGTCTAATGGTTTTGTTTATTTTCCCCAAACTACTAAAGAAGAAATAATAAAAAAAGGTGGCTACTGGTCAGAAGAAAACTTGTCTTCTAAGGATGGGATTTCTTCCGCAAAGCTTCCGGATAGTATTCTAGACACAAAACCAGAAATTACTTCACAAGCTCTTATCTGTCCGGAAACTCACTACAGATTTAACATCTCACAAGATGAGTATGAATTTCACAAAAATAAAAATTTTGCTTTACCCCGAATACATTTTGATTTAAGAATATTAAAAAAAGTAAAGAAAATTACCGCACTTAGGGGTTATCCCTACCAATGTATTTATTGCTCAAAAAACATCAATGCCTATTATCCGCCAGAATGGGGATACCAAAAAATCGCCTGCGAAGATTGTTATAAAAAAAATATCGCCTAAAAATTAAAAAAGCATAATAGTACAATAAACGCTACCGCTACCATTGTACTATTATTGTTTTTTTTATTATAAAATGATAAAATATTTTCATGAATAGAGAAACTCATAAATGTCAAAACTGCAAAAAAGATTTCATCATCGAGCCGGACGATTTTTCTTTTTATGAAAAAATAAAAGTTCCTCCGCCGACTTTTTGCCCGGAGTGCCGCATGATCCGACGTTTGTACTGGCGTAATGAACATTCTCTCTTTCGTAGACCCAACAGCACCCCAGGGTTCTCAGGGGAACACATTTCTATCTATCATCCAGATGCGAAAATTACTTCTTATGATAAAGAAATGTGGTGGAGTGACAAATGGGACCCTTGCGACTATGGCGCGGATTATGATTTCGACAGACCATTTTTTGAACAATTCAAGGAGCTTTTAGAGAGGGTTCCGCATGTATCGTTTTTTGAGGGTAAATCAATAAATGCAAAATTTTGTAACTATGTTGTTGAGTTGAAAAATTGTTATTTAGTGACTGCTACTTGGAGATGCGAGGATTCAATGTATGGCAATCGTCTTTTTGAATGTAAATTTACCCACGATTCCTACATTTGTTCTCATACTGAATTTTGTTATGAAAATGTATATTGTAGCGACTCAAACCGACTATTTTTCTCCAGAGAAAGCGAGAATTGTTTGGATTCTTACTTTTTATATGACTGTCGCAATTGCTCTAATTGCATTTTGAGTACAAACTTAAGAAACAAAAGTTACTGCATAGAGAATGTACAATACTCAAAAGAAGAATATTTTAAAAAGAAAAAAGAATTAGAGTTGAATACTAGATCAGGCATTAAAAAAGCAAATAAAAAATTTGAAAAACTATGGCAGAATGCATTCCATAAACACCTCAAGCTCATTAACACCAATAATGTGGTCGGAGATCATGTTTCTAATTCACGCAATGCATACTACATTTTTGATTTCAGAGACGATGCGGAAAATGTGAAATATGCGCATTGGGGTAATGGAGGATTAAAAGATTCCTATGATACAGGTCCGGGCTGTGGATATAAATCAGAAATGGGTTATGAAGGTGTGAGTACTGGTGATAAAAATTATAAAACTTACTTTTGTGTCACGGTGTGGTATTCGAGGGATATCTACTATAGCCTTATGCTGAGTGATTGCCATGATTGCTTCGGGTGTGCCGAAATGCACAACAAGCAGTATTGTATTTTGAATAAGCAGTATACTAAAGAAGAATATCAAAATTTGTTACCTAGAATAATCAAACACATGAAGGAAATGCCATATGTTGACAAGGTGGGCAGGTCATATGAATTTGGAGAATTTTTTCCGGGAGAATTATCCCCGTTCGCTTATAATGAAACTGTAGCTCAAGATTATTTTCCAATTGGGAAAGAAGATGCAGAATCAAGAGGATATTTATGGCGTGAATATATTCCCAATACTTACAAGACTACCGTAAAAGGGAACGAACTCCCCCAAACGATTTCCGAAGTTGATGATTCCATTCTTCATCAAGTAATTGAATGCGAAATAACTAAAAAGCCTTTTAAAATTACAGAACAAGAGTTGAGTTTTTATAGGAGGTTGGATTTGCCATTACCCTCTACTCATCCTGATGAACGACATAATCAAAGATTGAAATTAAGAAATCCGATGACTCTAAGGAAAAGGATGTGTTATTTTGGCGATAAAGAAGTTGATACAACTTATTTATTGGAAGAAGAAGGTGGTCCTCAAAAAGTAGTTTGCACAGAACATTATAATAAAGAGGTATATTAAAAATGACATTATGTCATTTTACAAAATGTTAGAATGAATAATCAAAGCGAAAAAAGAATATGCCAGAATTGCAAAAAGGACTTCACCATCGAGCCGGATGATTTTGGATTTTATGGAAAATAAAAGTTCCACCACCGACGTTTTGTCCGGAATGCAGACTTCAGAGAAGATTTGCCTGGCGGAACGAGCGGGCGCTTTACAAGCGCAAATGTGACTTATGCAAGAAAGATATTATTGCCATGTACCATGATTCTGTTTCATTCCCAGTATATTGTAGGGAGTGTTGGTGGGGAGATGGATGGGATGCTTCTTCTTACGCACGAGATTACGATTTTAATAAAAGTTTTTTTGAACAATTTAGTGAACTCTTAAAAGTTGTTCCGCGGCTCGCCCTTTTTCAAAGAAATATAGTTAATTCAGATTATAGCAATATGGTTGTGGAATCAAAGAATGTTTATCTTTCTCATTCAGTAACCCAAAAATCTGAAAATGTTTTTTATTCGAAAAGCGTTGATGCCTCTCGAGACATATTTGATTCTCTGAATATTATTAACGGGTCGGAAAATTTATATGAAAATGTCGAGGCGCAGGGGAATTATAATTCGCAATACCTTTTACTCTGTCGTGGTGTGCTTGACTCTTATTATTGTGTGGATTGCATCAATTGTAGCAGTTGTTTTATGTCTTACAATTTGCGTAATAAACAGTTTAATATTCGCAATAAGCAATATACACGAGAAGGATATTTAAAAGAGCTTGAAAAATTAAATTTTAAAAGTCACCAAGCAAGGGAGGCTCTGCAGGGGGAATTCGAGGAAATAAAGAAGAAAGCTATTTATCGTTTCGGCAACATTACAAAATGTGTAGATGTTACTGGTAATAATCTGCTTAATGTTAAGAACGCCAAGGATTGTTTCGAGATATATGAGGCAGAGAACTGTAAATTTTGTTACAGGGCTCTATATGTCAAAGACTGTATGGATTTTACTTTTGGTGGCTGGTCGGAATTGTGTTATGAGTATGTTACCGGTTCCATAAACAATTACAATGTTAAATTTTCCTCCAATGCTTTTAGTGTTCGTGATGCAGACTATGCTGATTATTGCATGGACTGCAACAGTATTTTCGGATGTATTGGTCTCAAAAAGAAAGAAAATGCAATTTTGAATTGAATAGAGTTTATTCTAAAGAAGAATTTATAAAGTTAAGAGAAGAAATTATCAAGCAGATGAAAAAAATACCTTATGTGGATAAAAAAGGAAATGTTTATGAATACGGAGAATTTTATCCAACAGAGCTATCTACCTGGGCTTACAATGAAACCCTAGCACAGGAAATTTTCCCCTTAAGTAAAGAAAAAGCGGAGAAAAATGGTTATTCGTGGTGCGAACCAGCCGTAAAAAATTTCGATATAACTATGCCAGCAGAGAAAATTCCTGATAATATAGATAATGCAGGGGAGGAGATTCTGAAAGAAATTTTGGGTTGTGCGCACAAAGGGGACTGCGATCATCAATGTAGCACGGCTTTTCGATTAACTGACTATGAATTAAAATTTTATAAAAAACACGACATACCGCTTCCTATTCTTTGTTCCAACTGCCGTTATTACGAAAGAGTCAAAGTCATGCCCGCATTGAAACTTTGGCATCGAAAATGTATGAAAAGCGGATGTCCAAATGAATTCGAAACAGCGTACGCGCCAGAACGTCCGGAAATAATTTACTGTGAGAAGTGCTATCAGCAGGAAGTATATTAAAAAACAAAAACCATGATAACACCATGATAACACAATAACAGCGGTAGCGTCCATTGTGTTATTATCTAGTTCTTAAAACTTTCAAAAAATATTTTCTTCGATATTTCGTCAATGTTGTTTGTGGTAAAAATTACCATCTCTGTTGTGAGTCCGAGATCCCTTTTTATATTTGTGAAAAGATATTCGTAAGGGTAAGGAGAAATCCAAGCGGAATTTTTAAGACAAACAAAACCAGCTTTTTTCAGAAGATAGCGCAGAGACTCACGTTCACTTTTTCTCTCTTCTGGTAAGTCGAGCAGAATTATTCTCCAGAATCCGTCCCAAGCTTGGGGGACTAGCGCATCTTCGCTTCCAAGTGTCATTGTGTTTAATCTACTTTTTCCATGAGCTGTGATTTTGGCATAATTTTGCCTTTCCGTTTTGTGAATCTCGGCGTAGCCACCTTCTACCAAGTTTTTGAGCGCGCGAGATATAGCATAGGAGGTTTTTATGTCCCCATCCTTTAATTCTTCGACAGAGATTGCAGGTTTTTCGGAAAGTTTTTTGAGTATTTTCCTCGAATGACTTGACATACTTATAGCCTATCATATATACTCTCATTATACAAGTTTTTAGCGGTCGCAAATTAAATGTTCAAAAAATTATTAGTATAAAATAACCATATAAAACAATGTCAAAAATCATAGGTATAGATTTGGGTACAACAAATTCAGCAGTAGCCGTCATAGAAGGAGGCGCACCGAAGATTATAGAAAATGCAGAGGGAAATCGTACGACCCCCTCTGTGGTTTCGGTCGCCAAGAATGGCGACAGGCTTGTCGGACTTCTTGCTAAAAGGCAGGCAGTTACCAACCCGGAAAATACAATTTACGGGATCAAGCGTTTCATGGGTCATAATTTTGAAGACCCGGAGGTGCAGAAAGATTTGAAAAATGCGTCATTCAAAGTTCAGAAAGGAGCCACCGGCGGAGTGGAAGTAAAAATTGGTGATAAATGGATGCGCCCAGAAGAAATCTCCGCGATGATTCTGTCAAAAATAAAATCTGATGTGGAAGCGAAATTGGGAGTGAAAATTACTGAAGCGGTCATAACTGTGCCGGCATACTTCAACGATGCGCAAAGAAAAGCAACCAAAGATGCGGGGCAAATTGCCGGGCTTGATGTGAAGCGTATCATCAATGAGCCGACAGCCGCCGCTCTCGCCTATGGATTCAATAAAAAGAAAAATGAAAAGATCGTAGTGTTTGATTTCGGCGGGGGAACATTTGATGTGTCTGTGCTCGAGATTGGTGATGATGTAGTTGAAGTTAAGTCCACTGATGGCGACAGCCACCTCGGAGGCCGCGATATTGATCACAAGATAATCAACTGGATTGCAGAAGAATTTAAAAAAACTTCTGGCGTGGATGTGCGTTCTGACAAGCTTGCTCTACAACGTCTGGACGAAGCGGCAGAAAAAGCGAAAATCGAGCTCTCAACCGCCATTGAAACAGAAATTAATATTCCATTCATCACTTCTACGGCGCAAGGCCCGCAACACTTACTTCTTAAAATGACTCGAGCCCAGCTCGAATCTATCGCTGATGAATATATAGCTCGTTCGATAGAGATAACGAAGCGCGCGATGGCTTCTTCTGGTTTTAAGATTGAAGATATGAATGAAATAGTGATGGTGGGTGGGCAGACCAGAATGCCGAAGATCGTTGAGGAAGTGAAAAAGGTTTTCAATAAGACCCCAAACTTAACTATCAACCCGGATGAAGTCGTGGCTCTCGGCGCCGCTGTGCAGGCGGGGGTATTGCAAGGAGATGTGCGAGATGTTCTACTCCTTGACGTGATACCACTTTCGCTTGGCATTGAGACATTGGGCGGAGTGGCCACTAAATTAGTTGAAAGAAATACGACTATTCCTTCAAATAAGTCGCAAGTGTTTTCTACTGCGGCTGACAACCAGACTTCCGTAGAAATTCACATTACTCAAGGCGAGCGTCCAATGGCGAGCGACAATAAATCTTTGGGACGATTTATACTAGATGGTGTACCACCAGCACCGAGGGGCATGCCCCAAATAGAAGTGTCCTTTGATGTGGATGCCAATGGAATTCTAAATGTTACGGCAAAAGACAAAGCCAGTGGCAAGACCCAGTCCATTAAAATTGAAGCAAGTTCAGGACTCAAAGAAGAAGATATTAAAAAGATGCAAGCCGACGCGGAGCTTCATGCTGAAGAAGACAAAAAGAAAAAAGACGTTGTGGATACAAAAAATACCGCAGAGATGATTATTTACACTGCTGAGAAAGCGCTGAAGGACAACGAAGCGAAAATTCCGGCAGAATTAAAAGATAACGTGAATGCTAAGATCACAGCACTGCGAACCGCAAAAGACCTGCCTGCGCAGGCAGGTGGCACGGATTCAGATGCAATCAAAAAAGCGACCGAGGAACTTTCAACCGAAATGTCTAAAATTGGAGAAGCGATTCAGAAAAATTCACCCGAATCCGCAGGAGGCGGGCAGGCCAAGGCTCCCGAAGAACAGCCGACAGAAGTCAAAGACGCAGAATTCAAAGAAAAAAAAGAAGGGGAAGAAGGTGAATCTCCAAAAGCGTAATTAAAAATAAAAAAATATCATGGACTACAACACACTAGCTACAAAAGAATCTATAGAAAAAGTTGTCGAGGCACTTAGTGCAAGGAATGTTGAAGCACTAGTGGTAGAGTCTGGCAGTGATGCGCTTCTTAAAATAAAAGAGCTTATCCCGCAGGGCGCATCGGTTATGAACGGAGCCTCGGTTACGCTCGAGCAGATTGGCTTCGTAGATTATCTTAAAGGGGGAGAGCATGGTTGGAACAATCTACATGAGGGAATAATTGCAGAAAAAGATTCTGCTAAGCAAGCACAACTGAGGAAGCTTGGCGTGCTGTCTGATTATTATCTGGGCAGTGTACATGCACTCGCAGAGACGGGTCAGTTCGTTATTGCGTCCAATACCGGCAGCCAATTGCCGCATGTAGTATATTCTTCCCGCAACCTTATTTTCGTAGTGAGCACCAAGAAAATTGTCCCGACTTTGCCGGATGCTATGACTCGCCTCATGGAGCATGTGATACCGCTCGAAGAAAAACACATGCAAGAAAAATATGGCGTCGGCACGGCGCCGAACAAGATTGTTACTTGGAATGGCGAGAGCGCTTACAATGGCAGAAAAATAAAAATGATCTTAGTAAATGAAGATCTCGGGTTTTAGAATTTTTTTGTTATAAATCAGAAAACCACCAAAGAACGGGGTTCCATGGTGGTTGATTTTCTCACGAATTATTTTACTGTCCTCTGCGGACGAGACCCCGTGAGAATGGATCCCGCCCGCTTGCGTCGAGGTTTCTCCTACGCGACGACGCTCTGCTTCTGCATGATGCGCGATACGAGCGCAGGGGTCGGGAAGAACACGTCATCCTCTCCGTCTCGAACTTGCAGGAGCATCTCCCTCTCGACTAGTTCTTGGACGCCGACGAAGACATGCTGGGGTCCGAACATGAAGATCCCGCTGAACGGGATCTCAGGGATCTCATGCATTTGCGCCACCGGTTTCGCAACGAAGAGCGCATAGATCCCGATCGTGAGAATGGAGAGGATGTAGTACTTCCACATCGCACGCTGGATGCGCTCGCGCTCGTTGAAGTTGTGCTCCTGCGCCTTTTCGGCGCGCTGACACAACTCGTAATCTCCCTGCATCATCTCGACAAGACGGTGCCAGCTCACGCCGACCCACTGGTCGAGTTGTAGAGAGAAAGAGAGGATGCGTGCCGCAGCCTCCTCCCGTTCTGCCTTTTCGAGCGTTGCTATCAGGCTGTACTTACCGACGCGAATTGCTCTGGGGGAGCAGGGCATCTCTCCCTCAACTTTAAATAATCCTCTTCCCACTAACTTCATTTTTCTTTTCCTTTCTTGTCAAGGCGCCGGGGCCATCTAGATGTGGGCGGCGCGAACTTGTTCCTTATAAATATAGCACATTTTGAGTAAAAAGTCAATAGAACATAGGTATTTAGTTTGAAAAATCGAGCTAGTAATGTATAATCTAATAATGGATTCCCCGGAAATACCCTTTAATAAAGAACTTACTTATCTCGGTATTACTACTTATCGGGACAAAAATACTCTTTTTGGCATCAAGCGCAAAGACAGACGTCAGCATGTTTACATGCTCGGAAAGTCCGGTACTGGTAAATCGGTATTGATGTTTAATATGATTATTCAGAACATCCAGAACGGCGAGGGGGTCTGTTTGGTTGATCCGCATGGAGAAAATGTCGAAGGAGTTTTGTCTGCCATTCCGCCGCACCGCATGAAGGATGTGGTTTATTTCAATCCCGCTGATGCCGACTATCATATCGGTTTTAATGTTTTAGAGTTGGTTGACCCTCAATATAAGCACTTGGTGGCTTCTGGACTAATGGGAATATTTACGAAGATTTGGGCGAATGCCTGGAGCGCTCGAATGGAATATATTCTAAACAATTGTATTCTGGCGCTCCTCGATACTCCAGGGACGACGCTTCTCGGAATTCCTCGAATGCTGGTGGACAAGGACTATCGTCAGAAAATAATTTCCAATTTAAAAGATCCGGTGATTAAGGCTTTCTGGGTGCACGAATACGAAGCTTGGCAGGACAAATTTAGAAATGAAGCGATTGCTCCGATTCAAAACAAAGTCGGGCAGTTTCTTTCTACTTCTATTATCCGAAATGTCGTTGGTCAATCCAAAAGTACGATCAATATTTTTGACATGATGAATAACGGCAAGATCTTTTTAGTAAATGTTTCCAAAGGGCGTATTGGCGAGGACAATTCCGCGCTTCTCGGGGGCATGATTATTACCAAGATTCAGCTTGCCGCCATGGAGCGTGTGCGCATTCCCGAAGAGTCGCGTAAAGACTTCTATCTCTATGTGGACGAATTTCAAAACTTTGTGACGGACGCTTTCGCCGGCATTCTTTCAGAGGCTCGCAAATATCGATTAAATTTGACCGTAGCTCATCAATACACTGCCCAGCTTATTTCAGACAAAAGCTCGGCGGTGCGCGATGCCATATTTGGCAACGTCGGTACGATGATAATCTTTCGCGTGGGGGCGGACGATGCGGAATTTCTAGAAAAAGAATTTGAACCGGAGTTTACTCCGCAGGATATTGTGAATCTGCCGAATTATAAAATTTATTTGAAATTGATGATTGACGGCGTGACCTCTCGTCCTTTCTCCGCGAAAACAATGCCCCAGATGGTGAAATCGGGGAATAAAGAAGTTGAACAAGAAGTAATAAGATCTTCTCGCGAGCTTTATTGCCGGCCGAAAGATGTTGTGGAAAGAGAAATTAATAATTGGAGCGGAATGTCGCTTGGCAATGATAGCGATGGAGGCAGTAGTGCGCTAGAAAAATTCCCCGTCATCTGCTCGCTTTGCAAGAAGGAGACGACAGTGCCTTTCAAGCCAGAAAAGGGCAGGGCAGTATATTGCAAAGATTGTATTGCGAAAATAAAATCCGGAGAAGTCAAAGTGGAGAAAGGGTCAGAGAATCAGATCAAGCACGATGAAACAAAATTTTATAAACCGCTGGCTGACCTCGGAATAGAATTTGAGCGGAAAGACGCTGGACACGTTGAAGAAGAAAACAGGCATCCCGAAAGGACTGATACGCATACTACCAAAACCACTCTTCCACCGCACAAATCAAGCGTTCTTGGAGCTATTAAAAAACCTGCCCGACCAGATGACCCTGGTCGTTCGAGCGGGGTTTTTCATCATGATGATGAAAGTAAAAAAACAAAAGACAATGTAGCCTTGAGAGAAGTTTTAAACAAAACGCTTACGGCGCCTACTCCGAAACCAGAGCCCCAGGCTAGTCAGCCCAGAGAGGAAGTTTCACTTGATGCTTTGAAAAATAAAGTTAAAGATATTGCTGCTACTTCCAAACCTGCTCACAATGCTGCGGTAGGTACTACAGGCAAAGACCGTGCCGCAGGTCCAGAAGAAATGGGTAAATTGAAGGATTTAATCGCGGCTAAATCCAGCGAAACTGTACCGCCCGAAGTTGAGAAAAAACCAGAACCTACTCCTATTCCAACTCCTCCACCTGCACCAGAAAAGAAAGTTGTAGAGCCCCCACTGACCAAGGGCAATATAAAAGAAGTGCCAGAAGATGTGTTAATGAAAATTCTAGAGTAAGGATGTCATTCTAACATTCTATAATTAGCAGTGAGAGAGAAATAATAAGTTTACTTAATTATTACGAACGAATGAACTAATTATATTGTATCCAGTTATATAGAACATTAGAATAAGAATAAAATGAATATAAAAATTGTAAAAAGTAAAATGTCAGAAGAAGAACTTCGTGAAATTGCTAAGGATTTTTACAGCACTATGGTAAAAGGCGTTGTTGATGTTGAAAATGAAACTCTAGCTCTCGGTGGAGAATATCATATGGATGCGAATGCTGTGCTTCTGGAGAATGGCTCAGTCCAGCGAAATATCTGGGGTTTTAATTGGTATTTCGACAAGCCAAAAGAAGAACAGCTTGAATATGTCTCGCTTATAAATATTCGTCCGATGCAAGGTAATAGAATGATGGAAGTGCAAGATTCGATTTTACGCGACAAGATGAAAAAAATAATATTAAAATATCTGTCATGAATACTGCCCGTACCCCACTTTTTTATATGGCGAATCTTGGAAGCGAAATTTCTCGGGCTATTTCAGAGTACCAAAAAGACGATTTTATAAACATGCATAATTCAATACTTCGTGCACAAAATATAATACAAAAAATCAAAGAATTTTCGGAGATGAAAGGGAGAACGAGCGAGCTTGAGATCTTAGAATCTATAATAGGAGATTTAGACCAAAAAAAACTTGAAGTGGATAAAAATCAACTTCTTGATTATTTTTCTCCATTTGCAATTAGGTTAATGGCAATGTGATGCAAAGCGAAACAAAAACACAATCACAAACCTCTACGGCGAATTTTTCCTGGCTAGATATACCTAAGTCAATTTGGTATTTTTTGGATGAGGATAAGCCGAGATTTCTTTTTTATTCTATTTGTCTTTTATTAATTTTATTTTATGATCTTGTTCCACCATATCTCGTTGGTAAAATAATTGATTTTCTTTCTACTTATAATACAGGACAATCACTACACTCGTTTTACTTTTATATAATTTTTATTACTGTCAGTTTTCTCTTAGCTTCACTCGTTAGGCTAAAAAGTAGAAATGCTATAGCTATTATGGCAGTCAAGGCTCGAGCCAGAGCTAGGATCTGGGGTTTTGAAAGATTGACTGAATTTTCACTTGAATGGCATCGCAAAGAAAATACTGGTAATAAGTTAGAAAGAATTTTTACTGGAGCTGAGGCTATTTCAAGGTGGCTTAGGATGTTTCGATCAGATTTATTAAAAATTTTTGTAAACACCATAGGTATGTCTATAGCTTTTGGTTTTACTGATTTCAAAATTGTTTCCTTGGTAATTATATACGTAGCATTTTTTTTGTTTATTGAATTTTATTTTGGTAAAAAAGTTTTTAGTTTAAGTAATCAATTTAACAGTCTAAATCAGAAAGCAGGAGGTACGTATGTTGAATCCGCAAGCAACATGCTTTCTATAAAAGCGCTAGGGAGTGAATCTGGGATGAATGAACGTGTTTTTGGCCGAGAAACATTATCGCGTAATATAGCTATTAAAAAACATAATACTATTAATAAAAAATGGCGCTTACTTCATTTTTTAAATAGTGGGGCACTAGGTCTGTTTATTTATTTTTCGGGTATGTCAGTCATATCTCAGGCTATTACCATAGGAACAGTTTTAGTATTTTTTACTTATTTTTATAAGCTACAGGGATATATGGCTGATATTAGTGAATTACATTTAGACCTTATTGATTCTAAATCCGATCTAGGGAACATGATGCCAATATTTAGAGAAACGGAATTTATTAAAACGGGCAACGATCCTTTTCCTAAGAATTGGCAGAACATTGAAATTAAAAATGCTTCCATGGACTATGGATCCGGGCAGATGGGACTGAATGATTTTAATTTAACTTTACAGAGGAATACGAAAACGGGAATTGCTGGGTTGTCAGGTTCGGGTAAATCTACTCTGGCAAAAATTATCTTAGGGTTATACGCGCTCCGGTCCGGAGAGTTTAAGATTGGCAATAAAAATTATTATTCTATTTCTCACAATGAAACATTAAGCCATCTTACTGTGGTATTGCAAGAAACTGAACTTTTCAATCTTTCTTTGCGAGAAAATATCACGATGATGCGTGAAGAAAATAAAGAACTCATGGATATGGCGGTAGAGATTTCTCAATTGGGAGAAGTAATTGATCGCTTACCCGAGAAGCTTGACTCATTGATAGGAGAAAAAGGATACATGCTCTCGGGCGGAGAGCGTCAGCGTCTCGGCATCGCTCGGGCAATTTACAAAAATGCGTCCATTGTGATATTGGATGAAGCTACTTCATCGCTTGATTCTGAAACAGAAGGAAAAATTATGGAGAAGCTTTTAGGAGAATACGGTAAAGATAAAACATTTTTAATAATTGCGCATCGTTTGGGAACTTTGAGGTATACCGACAATATTGCGGTAATGGAAAGGGGACAGGTTGTTGAAGAGGGCAGTTATGATAAATTAATGAATGATCCCAATTCGGTTTTCCATAGAATGAATAAAGAACAAAAGAAAAATGATAAATAGTGAAACCAAAACCTGTAAAAAATGCAAGCAAGAATTCATAATTGAACCGGACGATTTTTCTTTTTATGAGAAAATGAAAGTTCCGGTGCCGGAGATATGCCCTGACTGCCGTTTCAAGATGCGGGCAGTTTTTCGCAACGAGCGGACGCTTTACAAAAGGACTTGCGGTCTATGCAATCGCTCTATCATCACAATGTACAGTCCGAATTCTCCCTATATTGTGTATTGTAATGACTGCTTTATTTCTGATAAATGGGATCCGTATTCTTATGCGATGGATTACGAGCCGTCTAAGTCATTTTTTGAGCAATTAAAAGAACTTACCATAAAAGTTCCAAAATCCGCCACCTACAGCAGCACGTCTACGGGTGTAAATATCAACAGCGAGTATTCTAACTTTGCCGGAGGCAATAAAGATGGTTATTTGATTTTTAATTCCGGTCCGGGAAATGAAAACTGCGCGTATTCTCGTGGCATCATTGGGGCTCGAGATGTTTTCGATGTTTATTATGGCGATGAAATTGAAAATACATATGAATGTGTGAATGTCCACAAGAACAACGGGGTGATTTATGGGCAAAACATATCTGACTCTATAGATTCTCGTTTTGTCTCAAATTGCTTTGGTTGTACAAATTGTTTCGGATGCGTGAATCTTCGCCATAAATCCTATTATTTTTTTAATGAACCGATGAAAAGAGATGAATGGCTCGAGCGTGTTAAAGAATTTTCTGGGAGTTACGCAAAAACAGAAGAGATGAAACGGAAATTTTCAGAATTTTCTCTGAAGTTCCCTCGTCGTGAGAATAATAATTTAAAAACTACAAATTGTTTCGGAGACTATATTTTTGAATCAAAAAATTGCCATCAATGCTTCGAGGTTTCCTTTTGTGAAGATATGCGATATTCCTTCTCTGTAAAACGGGGCAAAGATTGCGCTGATATGATCGGGCATTGTCGCAGTTCAGAGCTATTATACAACGGCGTCGGCGTCGGGGCTGGTGCAAGGAATGTTATTTGCTCGTGGTGGGTTGAAAGTTCCCAAGATGTTCTATATTCATTTGTGACTCGCCAAAGCAGTAATTGCATCGGCTGCGATGGTGTTAAAGGCGGGAGTTTCGTTATTTTAAACAAGCGCTATAATGAAGACGAATACATAAAAATTAGATCTCAAATCACAGAAGAATTGAAGGCGGAAGGTGTCTACGGAGACTTTTTTCCAGCCGAGCTTTCTTTTTTTGCTTATAATGAAACTATCGGGCAGGACAACAGACCCCTTACGCGCGAGGAAGCTCTTTCAGAAGGTTTCAGGTGGGAAGATGAAATTCAGAAAACAGAAGGGAAAGGAACCCTGAAGACTGAAGACATTCCAGACAAAATAAAAGATGTGGAAGATAGTATTCTGGAAGAAGTGCTAACCTGCACCAAATGTTCCAGGAATTATCGTTTGATCAGACGTGAGTTGGAGTTTTACAGGAAAATGCTGATTCCTATTCCTCGAGAATGTTGGAATTGTCGATTTACTGACCGCATCCTCCGCCGAGGTCCGTATAAATTCTGGGATCGCACTTGCGCAAAATGTAATAAAGAAATTATTACCAATTATGCCCCCGACAGACCGGAGATAGTGTACTGTGAAAAGTGTTACCAGCAGGAGGTGTATTGATTGTCTTATTCGTACGAATAGGTAAATAGAAAAAGTATGAAAAGCGAAACTAAAAAATGTCAAAATTGCAAAAAAGATTTCACCATCGAACCGGAGGATTTTAATTTCTACCAAAAAATCAAAGTCCCACCACCGACTTTTTGCCCGGAGTGCCGGATGCAGAGGCGGATGGCTTGGCGTAATGAGCGCACACTTCATAGAAACAAATGCGCGAAGACAGGCAAGAGCCTGGTGAGCTGTTTTGCGGCTGATTCTCCTTTTACAATCTTTGAGCGGGACATTTGGTGGGGTGATGAATGGGATCCACGCGACTATGGACAGGACTATGATTTCAACAAACCGTTTTTTGCCCAATTTCGGGAGCTTATGGAGCGAACACCTCAACCCAACCTCTTTATAGGCAAATGCGTGAATACTTTTTATGGTAATTATATTGGCGAGTTTAAGAATTCTTATCTTGTTTCTGCTTCCTGGGGCGGGGAGGATGTGTATTATTCTTCTCGAGTTCAAAATTCGAAAAACTGTATGGATATGTTTACCTCAGGGGATTGTCAATTCTGCTACGACGACATCTCTTCCTCTAAGTGCTACGAAACATTTTTTTCCCAATATGCGGAGGCTTGCACGAGCTCCTATTTTCTTTACGATTGCAAAAATTGCATAAATTGTTTTGGCTGTACTAATTTACGCAACAAATCTAATTGTATGTGGAATGAACAACTTACTAAAGAAGCATATGACAAGCAACTCAAAGAATTAAATTTGAATAGTTTCAAAAATTTAATGCTAGCCAAAGAAAAGTTTGAGAATTTAAAAATGAAAGCCATCAGACGATATGCCAACATAATTCGGTCTACAAATGTTTCTGGTGATAACATTATAAATTCAGACAATTGCCAGAATTGCTTTGATCTCTTCGGTGAAGTTAAGGACTGCAAATTTATCACCAACTGTGCGATTAAATTCTATACAAGTTATGATGGTTATGGCGTAGGAGCGAATTCTGAGCTCGTATATGAAGCCATGGATTCTGGAGTGGATGCCTCTCGGCTCCTTTTTACTCTGACTGCCTGGGAGTGTCTTAATACTGAATATTGTATAAATTGCCACGGCTCCAACAATCTCTTTGGTTGTGTAGGTCTACGTAATAAAAGTTACTGTATTTTGAATAAACAATACACCAAGGAAGAATTTTTGAAACTGCGAGAGGAAATCATGAAGCACATGATGGAGATGCCATATTCCGACAAAAGGGGAAATGTGTACAGGTATGGAGAATATTTCCCGGCAGAGATTTCACCCTTCGGCTACAACGAGACTGTGGCACGGGATTATTTTCCAATAAATAAAAACGATATCATCAAAAATGGCTATAAATACATTGAGAAAGAGAAGCCAGAATACCAAGCCACTCGTATGGCAAAATATCTGCCTGACAATATCAAAGATACCGATGAACAGATTCTAAAGGAGGTTATTGAGTGTGAATCCTGTAGGAGACCTTTCAAGATTATCGAAAATGAACTTATTTTCTTAAAAAGATTTAATCTTGCGTTGCCGAGGAAATGTTTTGAGTGTCGTCACCAAGAAAGATTTAAAAAAGTTAATCCTCCCAAACTCTATCACCGGCAGTGCATGTGTGGCGGTGCAGAGTCACCAAGAACGACAGTGGAGCATAGCCACTCTGGTCAATGCACGAACGAATTCGAGACCTCTTATGCCCCCGAACGACCAGAAATAGTGTACTGCGAGAAATGCTTCCAGCAGGAAGTTTACTGACCTCACCCCCAGCCCCTCTCCTTGCCAAGGAGAGGGTGGCCGAAGGTCGGGTGAGGTGAATTATGTTATAATACTAAGACATTATGCCGAAACCCAATCGAGTTCAAATAATCAAATATGGTCCGCCACCGCCAGAGTTACCCGTCTTCGGAAAAGTTAAACCCGAGGATGTTTCTTTTATTGGACGGACGAATTATGTAGCGTCGCTCGAAGAAAAGAAATTTATTTTCGGCATTAAGAGGATAGATAGGCGCAGGCATTTGTATATTATTGGAAAATCCGGCGTGGGTAAATCAAAGCTTCTAGAACTTATGGTCAGACAGGATATAAGCTATGGACATGGATTGTGTTTTATCGATCCTCACGGCGATGAGTTTAAGAACATACTGGATTTTGTTCCAAAGGAGCGGATAGAAGATGTATGCATTATTGACCCCACGGATAAAGAATTTCCGGTGTCATTTAATCCTCTTGCTAATGTTGATCCTGCTTTTAAATTCATTTTGACCCAAGGATTGATTGAAGTTTTTCAGAAACAATTCGGAGCTAATTGGACACCACGCCTAGAGCACGTCTTTCGTTTTACCTGTCTTGCGTTGCTTGACTACCCGCATGCGACCATGCGTGGAATGATTTCAATGTTGACGGACAGAAATTATAGGCAAAAAGTGGTGGAGTACATCACGGACGACATGGTAAAAAGATTCTTCGCTATAGAATTCGCCGACTGGTCGGAGAAGTTTGATACTGACGCCATTATTCCGCTTGTCAACAAGCTCGGGCAGTTCCTTTCTGACCCGCTACTCCGTAATATTTTCGGCCAGAAAGAAAACAAGGTTGATATTAGCTCGCTCATGAATGAAAAGAAAATTGTACTTATAAACATTTCCAAAGGTCAGTTGGGGGAAGAAAATTCCTCATTTCTTGGCTCTATATTTCTGACCAAAATAAAACAAGCCGGAATGGAGCGTGCCTCAATGGACGAGTCCGCGCGTACCGACTTTTATCTTTATGTAGACGAGTTTCAAAATGTGGTTACGCAAACATTTGAAAATATTCTCTCTGAAGCTCGCAAATACGGACTGAACCTGACCATTGCGCACCAATACGTTGGCCAGATTATCACCAAAGTTCATCAAGCAGTTTTGGGAAATGTCGGGTCCGTGATAACTTTCCGCGTGGGTGGTGAGGATGCGGTGAAATTAAAGCCGGAATTCGCGCCGCTGTTTGATGTGAAAGATATGATCAACCTCGCAGTCACAGAATTTTATATCAAAATGACAATAGACGGGGAGTCTTATGATCCTTTTTCTGCCGAGACTCTTCGTGTCTTGCCTCCGACGCATCCATCATATCGGGAAGAAATTACTGCCGCATCTCGGCAAAAATATTCTATTCCGAAAGATGCTGCTGCAAAATTAATTGCCGAAGAAGAAACAACAATCATCCGAAGCGCGGAGGAAAAAGCAATTATTGAAGGAAAATCCAAGAAAAAAACAAAGGGCGGGAAAGTGGTGGGCGAAGAGGAAGCGGGTGAGACTGAGACAGAAAACCCAAAGGCGAAGGCTTCACAGGAAGCCGAGCCCATGATTTAAGGAAACGCTTGACCAAGAGTTGTTTGCGAGTATAATATCACTATGTCAAAAGACCCCGAACGAAAGCAAGGCTTCGTACGGGGCAAGCTATTATTCAAGATATGAACAAAGATTATTACAATATATTGGGTATAAACAAAGATGCAAGTAAGGAAGAAATTAAAAAAGCTTTCTACAAGCTGGCGCATAAATACCATCCTGACAAAAAAGAAGGCAATGAAGCAAAATTCAAACAAGTAAACGAGGCGTATCAAGTGCTCTCTGATGACAGCAAGCGTTCAAAATATGATCAATTTGGCGCAGGATTTGAAAATATGGGGCAGGGATATGCGAGGGGTCAGGGAGGATTTGGCGGTTTTGAAGGGTTTGATTTTGGAGGTTTTCAAAATGGCGGTACAGAATTTGATTTCGGCAATCTGAATGATATTTTCAGTGATTTCTTCACAGGAGGAATGGGCGGAGGAAGGGGGGAAGCGCGCAGAGGCCGGGACATTTCGACCGAAGTGCAGATTTCTTTCCAGGATTCTATTTTTGGCACGAGCAGAAAAATTTTAATTACGAAAACATCTTCATGTCTCACTTGCAATGGTTCCGGCGCGAAAGCTGGGTCGGGAATGATGACCTGTAAGAAATGTAACGGTCAAGGTAAGATACATGAAACTAAGAAATCTTTCCTCGGGACTATTTCTAGCACAAAGCTTTGCGAAGAATGCTTCGGTGCCGGCGAAGTGCCGAAAGAATTGTGTGAAAAGTGTAAAGGGAAAGGTGTCATGCGTCGCGAAGAAGAAATATCGATTTTAATCCCAGCTGGTATTCGCGACGGAGAGATGATTCGCATGACGGGCATGGGAGAAGCGGTATCCAAAGGAACAACCGGGGACCTTTATATCAAAATAAACATCACGCCGCATCCCGTGTTTAAACGCGACGGACACGACTTGGTTATGAATTTAAATTTGAAACTCTCCGATGCGTTACTCGGTACCAAGTATCCAATAGAAACCCTTGATGGCGAGATTGAGGTTACCATCCCCGAAGGCGTCTCCATAAATGAAGTTCTGCGAGTGCGCGGCAAGGGCGTGCCGATCGGGAAAAATAAGCGTGGAGATTTACTAATCAAACTCAACATAAAACTTCCTAATAAACTTTCTCGCAAAGAACGAGATCTCATAGAACAACTCAAAAAGGAGGGGATCTAATTAAATGTTGCCAGAAAACATTGTATTTGTTGGCCTCTTTCTACAGTTAACAGGACAGATATCTTACATAATGAGTATGTTTAGAGGGCATGCCAAACCCAACCTAGTGTCATGGTTTATTTGGATGTTGGCGCCACTTTTTGGTTTCTTTTTTCTAATCAAAGCTGGAGCAGGTTTTTCTGCCTTTCCGATATTTATGGCTGGCTTCGGACCTTTTCTTGTTATTCTTTTTTCAATTCTTATAAAAAATGGGTATTGGAAAGTAAATGCTTTTGATTTATATTGCGGAGCGCTTGCTCTTCTTGCTTTAATATTTTACGTATTCACTCATAGTCTGGGCATATCAATTATTTTCGCAGTATTAAGTGATAGTCTAGCGGCTGTCCCAACCATTATAAAATCATGGAAATTTCCTGAAACAGAAAGCGGCTTAATTTACTTTTTGGCGATGGTATCTAATATTCTTGGACTGCTAACAATCAAAGTTTGGTCATTCTCAATTTCTTTATTTGGTATTTTGGTGATAATTCAATGTATTGTAATATTATTTTGTATTTACAGAAAAAAGATTTTTAAATCATAGAAATTTTATTTTGTCCACCATCTTTTACATATGTTCGAGATAGTAGAATAAAAAAATATTTTTGGAACACTAAATTTTCGAGATTTTTTGTCCTTGATCAGTATCTTTAATTTCATAACCCAGGGAATTTATTTTTTTTCTTAAATCATCAGATTTTTTGAAATCCTTATCTTTTCGCGCTTGCTCGCGTTCTTCCGCTAGCTCGAGAATTTCTTCCGGAATTGCCTCAATTTTTAGATTTTCCAATCCCAATCCTAGCACTTTATCAAAGTCCAAAACAGTAGTCTTTTTGTCCGCAAGGGAGATATTTTCGTCCTTTAAAATATCCCATAGCACTGTCAGTGCCCGAGGAGTGTCTAGGTCGTCTTCTAGGTAGCTTTTGAACTTTTTTTGGTATTTCGGGCTTATGGCTCCTAGTTCGCTGTCAGTCTTGCTTGTTGCTAGCTCATTGTAGAGTCCGTAGAGCCTTTTTAGGGCTATTTCTGCGCCTTCCAATGCTTCCCAATTGAAATTGACCTTAGTACGATAGCTAGACATTAGAAGCCAAAAACGGTAGGCTACCGCGCTTATTCCTTTTTCTGTGATGTTTCCTAACTTCAAAAAATCTCCCGACGACTTGGCCATTTTGGTGCCGCCAAAATCCACAAATTCATTATGCATCCAAAATTTTACAAAAGGTTTTTTGCTAGTTGCGCATTCTGATTGAGCGATCTCATTGGTGTGGTGTGTGGGCATGAGGTCAATGCCTCCTGTATGAATATCAAACTGCTCGCCAAGAAATTTCATGCTCATGGCTGAGCATTCTATATGCCAACCAGGAAACCCTACACCCCATGGGGATTCGAAGCCAAGAACATTTCCGCCAGAGGCGGATCCGCCTTTGGCGGAAAATTTCCACAGAGCAAAATCTTCTGGATTTTTCTTTTCTGGATTTTCAGTAATCCTAGCGTGGTCTTTATCTCGAGTTGTTTTTCCGCCCCAAAGTATTCCGTAGTCGGGCATTTTGGAAGTTTCAAAATAAATTCCATCACTCGTTTTGTACGTATAACCTTTTTCCTCCAGTTTCTTTACGAGCTCTATGTCTTCTTTTACAAAATCACTTGCAAAGTGGAGTTCTTCCGGTATTTCAATGTTAAGCGCTCGAAGATCGCTTTTAAATTTTTCCGTATAAAATTCTGCCAGCCCGCGCATATTTTTTAAGGTCAATTCTTTTCTTTCCCGCAGAAGCCCCTTGGTCATTTTATCCTCACCTGAATCCGCATCGCTCGACAAGTGTCCGATGTCGGTGATATTCATAACCCTTTTAACTTTGTATCCAGCGTATTCCAAAGTTTTTTGCAAAATATCCGCAAAAACAAAAGCTCTCAAATTGCCGATATGGGCATAATCATACACCGTCGGTCCGCATGAATATATTCTGACACGACCTTCTTCGATTGGCACAAATTCTTCTTTTTTCCGCGTTAGCGTGTTATACAATTGCATTTTACCTGAAGTTATGTGGTTTGATTGAATTCATTTCGGTAAATTGAAATCAAAGTATAGAACAAACTTATTGCGAGCGGTCCGATTAGAATGCCGACTGGACCCAAGAATGAGATTCCGCCAAGCACTGAAAATAATATTAAAAGGGGAGAGATATTCGTTTGCTTGCTGATAATAAATGGACTCAAGAAATTGTCAACCAATCCGACAATAATCACTGCCCAGATCAAAAGGCCGATAGCCGATGCATTATTACCGATAGCGAAGAGAAAAATAATTGCCGGTACAGAAACAAGCGCGGTTCCGACCGTCGGTAGAAGGGAAGTCACGGCGGCCACTACGCCCCAAAGAGCCGGATTGGGAACATTGAAAAGCCAGAGTCCGAAGCCCAAGAGCACCCCCTGTATAAGGGCGATAAAGAGGTATCCTTTTATTATGGCATTTACGGAGAGTGTCAATCTGTCCAGTATTTTTTCATCATCTTTATCTTCAAGCGGACTTAAAGAAACCAAGGATCTTTTCCATCCTTCGCCGTCTTTCAAAAAATAAAAAATAATCAAAAGCATTAAGATAAATGAGAAAAAAGCGGAAACAGTAGTGCTGAATATATTTGCTATATTGTTCGATATATATGAAACAAGGTCTGTTAATTTATTTTTTACATCGAAAACAATGCTGTCAGGCAGTATTTTGTTCACGGTGCGATTTATCGAATTAAGCAAGGGCCCGATATTCCCGTTGTCTGTAACCACTTCATAAACATTCTGGCTCTGATTGAAGACTATTGCGCCGATGCCTAGAAGCGGCCCGCAAAGAACCAAGGTAAAAAGGATTACAGTCAAAAAAGCGGAAAGCGAACTTGGCAAACGTCTTGCGTAGAGCCACTTATAAATGGGATATAAAACTATTGAAAAAGAAACTCCTAGAACAAGCACTACCCAGAAGGGTCGAAAGATCAGAAAACTAAAAATGAAGGTGGCTATCAAAAGTCCAAAGAAAAAATACCTTTCAATAATTTTTGTTTGCATATACAAGAGTATAACAAAAACCGTGCCATGCACCAAGTGCCCTTTAGTTACCCTTCAAGGGTGACACTGTGGAGTTGCCTTTTTGTGGAATATCCTGTAATATAAACCCATATGGACAAAGGAGAATTTGCAGTAATACAAACAGGAGGGAAGCAGTACAAAGTCTCTAAGGGGGGCTTTCTTTCTGTTGAAAAGATCAAGGGGGGCAGTAAGGGGGAGTACAAAAAGGGGGACAAGCTTGTTTTTGATAAAGTTCTACTCCTAGATGATGGGAAAAATGCTACTATCGGCGCACCCTATATAACAGGCGCAAAAGTGGACGCGGAAATTACCGAAATCGGCAGAGCTCGCAAAATCCTAGTCGTAAAATATAAACAAAAATCCCGCTACCTCCGCAGAAACGGTCACCGCCAGCCATTTTTCAAAGTAAAAATAACTTCGATAAAATAACAGAAAAATATCTATCTACAAAATCTATATGGAAGATGTACCAGAATCCAAAAATAAAGTAGAAGAAAAATTAGCTGCGATTCAAAAATTTAAGCATTCGCCAGAAGTTATTAGACAAATGATAGATGATTTAGATTTCTATCTTTCCCTTAGAATAGCAAAAACACAATTACCTTTTAATGTTAAGGTTTTTTTCAATGCAATACATAAACAGTATAGTACATTTACTCCAGCAGAGATTAGACAATTGATAACACAACTACAGTCATATGTAAAATAATTTGCTCACTGCTTTTTTTTTAAAGAGTGTTTTTTAGGGTGTCGTTGCCAGAATATTAAGAAATACACAGGCGTTGCCTGTGTATTTCTTAAGAGCTATTGAAAAAACTAAGCCATTCGAACAATTCATTCTGATGATCAATCAGTTTTTTGAAATAAGAAGGAAATCGCACAGGATTTAAAATTTTGAATTTTTCTTCAACATATTCTTTTGTACTTGAATATGGATAAGTAAAAACATATTTTAGTAAATTTTTAGTATTTCTACTTTTATTTTCCTTCCAATTTTTATCTATCAATTTTGCTGGATTCAGATGAATATACGAATAAAGATATTTTAGATATGTGTCCTTATTCGCATGGATTGATTTAAATACACCCTCATATAATTTCCCAGTTCGTTTGTATTTTTTATTAAAATACATCGAATATCCAGTCATTAGTTTAAGCATATATTTAGAAATTCCATTTTTTACTTTTTCACGAACAAGGACATGAAAATGATTAGGCATTAAACAATATGCACCAATATCAATTATAGTTTCTTCGCGATCAAAAGTTTTGCCAATATCTCTTAATTTAATACTTTTCACCGTATTGCAAATATACATTAAAAACAAAAAATAATCATAATCATTTTTATCCAAAAAGATCAGTCTTTTTTCTGTGCCACGATTATATAAATGATAATATTCATCCACAGCGAAAGATTGTTTTCTTAAAGCCATGTTTTTAAGTATAGCATAATTAAACAAATACACAGGCAACGCCTGTGTATTTGTGATATCAGCTTTTATATATCATGTATTTAAGATAAAAATAACTTCGATTTCATAGAATTTCTTAAAATTGTTCCGATTCTAACAATTTTCTCACTATTTATTTTTCTTCTTGGTAAATGTCCAGCATCGTTTCTCCTATTGATTGGTATAAGGTGTATATGAACATGTTTTATCTGACGTCCTTTTACAAAAAGGTAAATATGTTTAGATTTTAGAATCTTTCCAAGATGAAGAGCTATCTTTCTAGCAATTTTTAATAAAGATATATATTCTTTCTCATTTAAATTGAATAAAAAATCAGTATGCTTTTTGGGTACGACAAGAATGTGACCGTAATTTGTAGGATTTGTATCTAAAAATGCTATGTGATTTTTATCAACAAAAATAATTTCATTGGGGGTTGTTCTCTCTGACAACTGAACAAAAAATACATTTTTTCATAGAAATAAAAAATATTACTGCCTATTTTTCAATGCGTTTTTGAGGGTGTCGTTGTCGGAATATTCTAGCTCAGTGCCAGTGGAGAGGCCCTTGCCCAGGGAGGAGATTTTAATATTTTGTTTATCCGCGACATTTTTAATCTGTTCTCTAACATAGGAATCTGTATGGTTACCCTGTGGGCTGACAGAAAAAGCAAGAATTATTTCTTGAAGTGCGTTGCGTGAGGCAAGACCTAACGCGTTAGCGTTAGGTCTTGCCTCACGCATGATTTTTTCTTTTAATTCTTCAATTCGTATCTTGCTCTTGGTGTTTTTCTCAACTATCGGTACAAGCCCGCCTAGGATAAAATATTTACCATTATAAACCCGGCTTTTCTTAACAGATTCTAAATCGGAATCCTTTTCCACAACCATTAGAACAGAAGAGTCTGTACTTGTGTTGCCGCAGATGTCACACGTTTTATTTATCCCGCCATTGACGGGGTTTTTACCATTTTTCCCGCCTGCAGGAGCTATGCTTTCAGCATTGCGGGCGGGAACGATAAAAAATCGAAAACATTCTCCGCACTGCGCTACTTCTTTTTTTAGATCTGTTATCAAGAGAGCCAAATTTTCCGCATAACTTCCGTTTTTGGACATTAAAAAATAAACAAATCGTTTTGCCTGGCGCTCTCCAATGCCGGGAAATTCTTTAAAAATTTCTGTTAGTTTATCTACAATATCCATAATTTAAAATTCATCCAAATCTCCCTTAACTTTTGACGGGGCGAATTCGCTGATGTTGCTTTTTTCAAGGTTTAGAAATGTCGTGGTTTTTTCGTCAAAATAAAGTTCAACTTTTCCCACCGGGCCATTGCGGTGTTTTTCGATTAAAATTTCAGCGATATTTGTTTTTTCGGATTCATCTTTCCCTTTATCGTCCCGGTGGATGAACATGACAACGTCTGCATCTTGTTCAATAGACCCAGAGTCGCGTAGGTCAGAGAGGCGAGGCTTGCCTCCGCGCGATTCTACTGCACGAGAGAGTTGAGAGAGCGCAAGTACAGGCACGTCCAGTTCTTTTGCCAAACTTTTTAATGATCTTGAAATTTCTGTCACTTGATTAACCATTGAATCGTAATTTTTTGAAGTCGTCATTAACTGCAAATAATCCACCACGATAAGATCGAGCCCCTTTTCAGCTTTTAGCCTTCTGGAAAGCGCTTTCATTCTGACTATTGAATTACCCGGCTGGTCATCAATGTAAATTTTAGCCTTTGCCAGCTTATCCAGCGAATCTCTGAGCTTAGAAAACTCTCTATCTGAAGACAGGCGACCCGTGCGCAAATTCCAAGCGTTGACTCGGCTTTCAGCAGAAAGCATTCTATCCACCAATTGCTGAGAAGACATTTCGAGAGAAAAAATTACCACCGATTTTTCGTGCACCACAGAAGTCATGCGCGCAATGTCTAAAGCCAAGGTGGTTTTGCCCATGGAAGGTCTAGCCGCAATAATAACCAAGTCAGACTTTTGCAAGCCCGAGAGCATAGTATCCAAATCTCGGAAACCGGTCGGAAGCCCGCGAAGCATTCCTTTGTGTTCGTGTAATTTCTCTAGGCGCTCATATGCTTCAGGCAAGGCATCTTTTAAATTTATGTATTTTTGATTTTTTGGAGACGAGACTACCGTAAAGATTTTCTTTTCTGCCATATCCAATATGTCATCCATGTGGTCGTCACCCTCTTCAAAAGCAAGTTCAGAAACATAATCTGCTGCCTCGATTAAACTTCGGAGAACATATTTTTTCTGCACAATATCAGCATAATGTTTAACATTGGTGCTGGAAGGGACGACGTTGACTATTTCTGCCAGATATTGGTTGCCCCCGATCGCTTCCAGTAATTTTTGTTCGGCAAGTTTTGTGGAAAGGGAAAGCATGTCTATCGGTTCATTCTTCACCGAGAGATTAAGCATTGCTCGAAAAATTATCTTATGTTTCTCGACATAAAAAGAATCAGGGCTTACCATATCTTCCACTTCGTGCATTGCGTCTTTGCGAAGCATTATTGAGCCCAATACTGCCTGTTCTGATTCTATGCTTTGTGGGGGAATACGGAGATTGCTCGATTTATTTTTTAGAACCTTAGGCATAAACTCATTCTCTACCATGCTAGCCATGTTGTCAAAGCTCCAAGTTGATAAGATTGTTATTAAAATGTTAATATATAAAACATGGCTAAAAAGATATTATTATCGGGTATCCAGCCCTCCGGTAAGCCCCATATTGGAAACTACTTCGGACTTATGAAAAGAATCGTGGAGTATCAGGACGAGTACCAGGTTTATTTTTTTATTGCTGATTATCATGCGCTAAATTCATTCAAAGACAAGGAAACATTGAAAAGTAACATTATTAATATTGTTATTGATTATTTGGCAATTGGTTTAGATCCAAAAAAATCGACCATATTCAAGCAATCTGATGTTTCGGAACACGCAGAACTTGCGTGGATTTTTGATACTATTACCACAATGCCATATCTCGAACGAGCGCATGCCTACAAAGATGCGCAGGCAAAAGGAAAAGAAATAAGTGTTGGCTTATTTAATTATCCTATGCTCATGGCGGCAGATATTTTACTCTATGGCACAGAGCTTGTGCCGGTTGGCAAGGACCAAGAGCAACATGTGGAGATTGCGCGCGATACCGCCGAAAAATTTAATAATAAATTTGGAGAAACTTTTACATTACCTAAGTCAAAAATTGCAGAAATTCCAGTTATACATGGGACAGATGGTCGGAAGATGTCTAAGAGCTACGACAATACCATCCCGCTTTTTTCTGAATATGAGGATATAAAAAAGATAGTAATGAGCATAGTGACAGATTCAGGGGAGGGCAAAGGAGAAGGTAAGCCGAAAAATGTCTATGCGATACACAACTTAATTCGTCCATCTTCCGATCTCGATCCTATTTATGAGAGCAAGAAAGGTAAATATAAAGAGTTGAAGGAATTATTAATAGAAGATTTGGAGAAATTTATTGCACCACTGCGTGAAAAGCGAAAAGAATTTGAGAAAGACATCCCTCGTGCCCTGGCTATTCTAAAAGAAGGTGGCGATAAAGCCAAAAAAATTGCCTCTGCCAAAATGGACGAAGTACGAGAAAAAATCGGAGTGAAGGTTTACTAAAAATATTTTAATTTTTATGTTAAAGTAAAATATATGCAAAATCGGATATTATCAAGTGGAATAAAGAACCATATTGGGAAAGAAGTCTTAATGCAAGGGTGGCTTCATAAGAAGCGCCTGCTGGGCGGGCTTGTCTTTATTTTATTGCGTGATCGCGGGGGAGTCACGCAGGTTTTAATAGAAGACAAAGATGAAGCGCAAAAATTGGATGGACTTCAGCTAGGAACGGTCTTGGAAATTACGGGTACCGTGGTGGCCGAGGAGCGAGCCCCAGAAGGTACAGAAATTCACAGTCCAAAGATTACGATAATGCTGCCCGTAACGGAAACTTCTCCCATTGAGATTGATAAACCATTAAGTCATAAATCTGAAAATTTAGACACGCTTTTTGAATACAGAGTCGTAGGAGTGCGAAATATTAATGAGGGAAAAGTTTTTAAAATCAGAAGCGCTCTCAATCGTTACATCAGGGAATTCTTGCATAAAAACGAATTCGTGGAAATCCAAACGCCAAAAATTCTTGCGGGTGCCACAGAGGGCGGAGCAGAAGTTTTTAAGTTTGATTATTTTGGTAAAGAAGCAACTCTGGCGCAGAGTCCGCAATTTTATAAACAGATTATGGTCGGTGCTTTTGAGCGAGTCTTTGAAATAGGTCCAACATTCCGCGCAGAACCCAGCACCACCTCGAGGCATGTGAGCGAGATTACGATGCTTGATATTGAAATGGGTTTTATCGAGTCGCATGACGATGTTTTAAAAATGACGGAAAATTTGGTTTTTAATGTTTTGAATAGAGTTTATGAAGAACATGCCGAAGAGCTAAAAAGCCTGAATGCTCCAGAATTAGTGTTGAAGGCATCTTTTCCGAGATATACTCTCAAAACAATACATGAAATGTACACCAAGGCGACAGGCATTAACACCGTTGGCGAGAAGGATATGCGTCCAGAGGAAGAAAAATGGATTTGTGATTATTCAAAAAAAGAAAATGAATGCGAAGCAATTTTCGTTACCGAATTTCCGGTGGAGAGTATGAAATTCTATCACATGATTAATCCTAAAGATCCTACAACTGTTTGTTGGGCGGATCTTCTTTTCAGGGGACTCGAAATCGCTACATGTCCAATGCGAGAACATCATTATGATAAGCTTGTTGTTCAAATGAAGAAAGCAGGGATTGACCCAGAACATCCGGGATATAAATATTATTTGCAAGCCTTTAAATTTGGTTTGCCCCCGCATGGAGGATTTGGTTTCGGCATAGATCGTTTAGTGGAAAAGACGATTGGCCTTGAGAATGTAAAAGAAGCGATTCTTTTCCCGAGAGACATGAATAGGCTTACTCCGTAGTTTTTAAAATGAACTATAAAATTTCCGGCAAGGTAGTAAGAGGCGACGGATATGGAAAAAAGTTGGGGTTTCCTACTGTGAATTTAGAAACCAAGCAACAAAAGACAAAAGAATTTCCCAAAGATGGAGTGCATGCTGGAGTGGCAGTTTTGGATGGTAGGGAATATAGGGCGGGAATTGTTATTGGCCCCAAGGGTAAGGTTGAAGCGCATTTGATAGGGTACAGCGGAGATGCATACGGGAAAGAAGTAACTCTCCAAGTGGGTGAATTCATAAGAGAATATAAAAAATTTAATACTGAAGAAGAATTGATTGAACAAATAGGGAAAGACCTAGAAAAGTGCTAGACTTAAAAATATGCAAAATTCTACCGGTCCCATTTTAATTATTATTGCGGCGTTTCTCTGGGCTTTCGACGGGCTGATTCGTCAGCACTTATACACGTTGCCGCCGATTACGATTATTTTCTTTGAACATTTAATAGGGCTTATAATTTTATCTCCATTTATTTTTAAATATGTACGGGAGACAAAGCTAGAAAAAAGAGAATGGTGGCTTCTTGTCCTGGTGGCAGTTTTAAGCGGACTTCTGGGTACACTCTGGTTTACCACAGCGCTCGGTAAGGTGCACTTCATTTCTATTTCAGTTGTGTTTCTTTTGCAAAAGCTTCAGCCGATCTTTGCCATCACCACTGCACGTATTTTCTTGAAAGAAAAACTAGACAGTCGCTACATCAAATGGGCTCTGCTCGCTCTTGTTTCAGCTTATTTTGTGACTTTCCCCAACGGCGTGGTCAATTTTGAGACAGGCGAAGGCACAATCATCGCCGCCTTATATGCGCTTGGCGCCGCTTTTGCCTGGGGGTCATCCACCACATTTTCTAAAATGCTTTTGGGACGTGTTCGCGCAGAAGTTAGTACATTTTACAGATTTTTGTTTACCATAATAGTGTCCCTGCCAGTCCTTTTTATTTTTGGACGTGTGTATATTTCAGGGTTTGAAAAGGGTACTGCGCTTGCCATACCCACAATGCCTCAATTTGGATTCTTGGCGTTAATTGCTCTATCTACCGGGATGGTTGCGTTACTTATTTATTATAAAGGACTTGCCAGAACGCCAGTACACATTTCCACAATTTTGGAATTGACCTTTCCGTTTGTTGCTATTTTACTAGATTTTATCGTTAACCATACAGTGCTAACTCCACTACAATGGATCTCTGCGCTGGCGCTTGTCTTTAGTATTTATCAGATTGCGAAGTTAAGAGAAAGTATTACATAATGTATTATATAATAAGTTATATAATAAAATTAAAATGATATACAATGATTTATTAAAAAAAACTTGCATTTCGTGCGAAGGGAAGGGGATTAAGCCTTTCGATCGTAGGCAAGCAGAAGAATATATGGCCCAAGTCACGGGCTGGACTTTGAGCGAAGACATTAAAAAGATCTCTAGAGAGTATAAATTCAAAGATTTTATCGGCGCAATGAATTTCGTCAACAACGTGGCTGACATCGCGGAGTCAGAAGGGCACCATCCAGACATACATGTGCACTACAATAAAGTTCTGCTCGAACTCTGGACCCACGCCATCGGCGGACTCTCCGAGAACGACTTCATCGTTGCCGCTAAAATGGATGCGATGAAACAGTAATTTGTATGAAATTTTACCTGTCTTCTTATAAACTGGGGAATGAAACTGAGAAATTAAAAAACTTAATTCCAAATAAAAAAATTGGGTATATTCCCAATGCACGAGATTTTTCTGGAACAGATCCAGAGAAAAAGAGAGAAAGAACAGAAAGGGACGTTACCCTGTTAGCTGAATTAGGAATAAAAGCTGAGGTAATTGATCTAAAAAATTATTTTAATAAGAAAGATAAACTACAGAAAAAGCTCGAAGAGTTAGGAGCTATATTTATCAGCGGCGGGAATGTTTTTGTGTTGCGTCAAGCCATGAAGTTGAGCGGTCTCGATGAAATTCTCACGGAATTCAGAAATAATAATCAAGATTTTCTTTACGCTGGTTATAGTGCCGGTGGTTGTGTTTTGTCGCCCAATCTTAGAGCATATGCAATCGTAGATGATGCGACAGATATACCCTATGAAGAATTGAAAGAAGTTATCTGGGAAGGTTTGGGTTTTATTGATTTTGCTTTTATGCCCCACTTTAATTCTGACCACCCTGAATCTGCAAAAATTGGTGAAGAAATCGAATTTTGCCAGAAAAATAATATACCATACAAAGCCATCAAGGATGGGGGAGTGGTTATTATTGAATAGGGGAAACAAGCGAATTTTTCTTATTAAATATTCCCTATAAATTTCTTAAACACTTGTTTTGTGTCTTTTATAGATTGAAGACTAACCCATTCATCTGCTCCGTGATTACCTTCTCCGTAGGGACCAAAGTTAAAAAATGGTATACCTGTTTTTGCGCTTATCATTGCCACGTCATTGTAGCCACTAAGCCCAGGATCCGATAATTCAATTTCAAACCCTACTTGTTTAGCAGATTCTAAAAATAGTTTCAAATCTTTTTCTCCGGTCATTACACTAGGAGATCTCAACTGTTGTACATTTACAGAGAAGCTTAATTTATGTGTTTTTTTGATTTCGTTCTCAAATAAAGTTTTTAATTTCTGCCTTGATATATTTTTCGATAAACGAACAGAAAAAATAGCTTCCGTGTAATCTGGAACAGAATTATTTTGTGTTTGAATCTTACCATTAACCAATACACCAAGATTCATAGATACCAGAGTAGCCGAAGTTTTTCCTAATCTTGTTTCAATAGATTGCAAATTATCTTTTAATTTTTTGTACACATCAAAAAGCACCTCGCCTGCGTTTATGCCTTGCTGTGATCTGGAAGCATGCGCTCTCTTTCCATAGATAATTACTTTTACTTTCGCACATCCGCGGCATCCGTAGCCAAGCTTAAAACTAGACTCTGGACTTACAAAATATCTGACAGATTTTGGTATTCTACTGCTGTTTTTTACCATAACCTCCATTCCTTTTTGTCCATGCTCCTCATCACAGTAAAATAAAAAACCAACTTTATCTTGAAGCCTTTTCGGTAGCTCCAAAGCAGCAAAAATAGCAGACACAGTTCCACCTTTCATGTCTTTTGTACCTAGCCCATATAATTTATTTTCCTTTGTTATTATTTTTGTATGATTCTTTTTACTTGGCAAAACTGTATCTAAATGACAGCAGAAAATAATCTTTGGTTTCTTTGGAATTATCAATAAATTTTCTCTTCCACGTTCAATTTGAATCTTTTTTATTTTATATTTTTTAAAATTCTTCCGAAAAAATTTCTGAATAAAATCACAATACCTCCGCTCTGAAGAACCCCTTTTCTTATCGAGGTAACTTGGAATTTCTATAAGTTTTTTTAATAATTCTTTTTCCATAATTTTTATATTATATATTAAAATTCCCCAGGCCGCCCATCATCGACAGACGGCCTCAGGAATTGATCACCCTACAGAACAAGGTAGGATATCTTGGCATGGGTTCCCCCATGCGAAAGGAGTTGCTCTGCCGGCACTCGGGTCACTTCGGACCCGTAGTGCTCGCCTTTGTTCGGGCCCAGGTAACTCGATACGCGAACCCGCTCTCCGTCGATGAGGCATGGCAGAGCGGGTTGGAGGAGGAAATAGGTGGGAAGGCTGAGTTTACTGTAAACAGCCTTGTAAACCTCCTTTTGCTTGAAGCCTGAGAAGGTAACCTGGCGGCAACCTGACGTCGCCAGGCACTTGAGGAAGACCCTCTCCGAAGGAGATCCCCACCTAGAGGATATGAAATCCTCGAAGCTTACCCATTGGATCTGACCCCGACTAAAGCCAAGGCCGACCTCCAAGGAGCCCTCGTGCAACCTCACGAGATAGGTTGCCACGCAGTTTGCACGATGAAGGGCAACATCTGCGTTAAATCCGAAGAACTCTGGAAGGCCTGTGATGTTCAACAGGGCATTCCAAACCTGGGATTCAAAAAGACGAATACCAGGAGCGCCAACGGTCGCCCTTCCTCCCCTGATCTCCTTCCTTGAGAGCCGAACAACGTTGTCGGCGCCCGAGAATTCGTCGGAGAAGGCGAAGCTTGCTCGCACTCGATCGGTGAGCCACCGGAGCGAATGGGCAGAGCCGTGAGCACGGTCGCTCACCCAAGTCGGAGAGAACTCGGTGAGTTTTTCCAAGTAAGGCTCTTGGGTTTTCAACCCGAGAAGCTCTTGGGCCGCAACCATTGGCGTAACGCCGTAGGGCATCACATTCGGGTCGATGATAACCAGACGGTTTTCAGCAGTCAAGCCAAAATCGATCCTGGTGACATGCGGGCTAGGAAAATACTCTTGCCCTGCCGTAAACCATTCAATCTCCGATCTTTTGCGGGTTCCCCATCCGCTAGTTTCCGGGGCAGAGTTTCCTGAAGCGAAGTATTCTTCTGGAAAAAACTGGGAGACGAAGGTTCTGCCTTCTGGCTTCGACATTATTCCATTCACAAACTTCTTCCACTGTTTCCAAGTAGAAGAAATTTGTCCCAGTGCCACCTTACTCAAGAAATACTTCGACCCTGGAAGGGTGGGGTTAACATCGTCCACCGGAAAAGGAAGAAATTCTTCTCCTTTTCGGAAACTTATCCTAAGCCGAAACAGCTCTTCAGAAATTCTCACCATCTTCTCCTTTTCAAGAACAATTCCACACCTCAATATTTCGAGGCTGGTGGATATGTTCTTTCTTAAAAAATAAAAAGCATAATCAACAACCCCCAAATATTTTCTGGATTGTAGTGATGCCAATAATAATTAAATTTTAATTTTTGGTTATTCATATAATTTTAAAATTTCCCTTAATTCTTATGAAATTTTCATAATTTTTTGTAAATTAATTTCAGAGCTTTCTTCACAGCTTCTTTTGGCGTTTTTGCTTTCCCAATTTTAATTCTTTTTCTTTCATCAAGATATGTACCCGACAATTTTTTACTCCAACCACCTGTATTGTACAAAGAAATAATGGGTATATTTGCCTGATAAGCAATTGCCATTTCTGTCAGTGTTCCGGAACCTCCTCCTATAGTAATTATAGCGTCACAACTTAAAACGAGAGTAAGTTCTCTTCCGCCACCACGCTCAAGTCCGTTTGCAATAATCACATCAACATTTTTCTTTTCAAAAATGTTCAAACCCTTACCATAAGTTATGCCAACAGTAAGGCCCCCGGCTTTTTTGGCTCCGCGACAAGCGGCAGTTGAAAGGGAATCAAAATCTTTTTCTGCGCCGAAAATTAGGGTCGCTTGGTTTTCAGCAATCTGATATCCAAGTTCTTCCGCGATTTTCTTAATTTTTTTTGAGTATTTTAAATCAGCGGTAGAACCCATTACTCCTATTTGTATTTTTCTTGATAATTTTTTCATATTTTTATTAGATTAGGGGTAAAAAACAAAAAACCGTCCTTGTGGGGCGGCCGTTTGCTTAAATAGTGAAATTAATTAGCAAAAAGAAGACCGTCCCACTGGGCGGGTGTGATAGTTAACAGAAAATTTAATTAAAAAACCCATAGCTAGATAATAGCATAAAATATATATCTGTGTCAATCCGGTGTACAGTTACCCTTATGAGGTTACAGAAAAGGAAAATTGGGGTGACAAAGGGTAACCGTACACAGGGGTGTGCCAACACCTGACATATTACTTGTCGATGTACCTGAATTGTCTCCCTCATAACCTAAAAAGCTAATAATCGTAGGGACGTAATAGCTAAGGATTTTACCTCCACTCGAATCCTCTGCCGAAATGCCCATAGAGAGATGTGTCGGCAAATTTTACTTTGTCTAATTTTAAATATTCGCGGATTCCCTTCGGGCTTAAATCATAGCCCGTAATTTCCTCTTCCCTGCCATCTACTACAGCCACAGCCATCACTGGCTCACTCTTGCCTATTGCATAGGCAAGCTTGGTGTGGACTTCCCTCGCACCTCGACTCCCTAAGAGCTCCACAGCAATTCGACGCGCCATATACGCCCCAGACCTGTCCACCTTGGTGCAGTCCTTGCCAGAAAATGAACCCCCGCCGATTGGTATTTCCGGTCCATAGTTGTCTATGACTAATTTTCTCCCCGACAAGCCCGTATCCGAATCAAATCCACCCACTGTCCATTCGCCAGCAGGATTTATCAAATATTCTTTTGCCTGTATCAAACTTTTTACCAATTTAAAAAGTTCATCATTTTTTGTATTTTGGAAGCTAGCAACGACTGTCGCTACTGCGCCATCTTCTATCGTCACCTGCACCTTCCCGTCAAATGGATACACTGCATAAATATTTTTACAAAGGTCTCGCGCGAGAACATATTCAAGTGGTAAATATTCCGGAGTTTCGCTCGTCGCATATCCTTTCATAATTCCCTGATCTCCCGCGCCTCCAGCATCGACTCCCCTCGCAATTTCTGGACTTTGCGCCACAATATTAGAAATAATTTTAAAATTCCCATTCCCCTTGCCAACGATATTTTTAACCAGATTTTCTATATCAGGTTTAGCAAGAGATGTGACTTCGCCATTTATAGTAATTAAATTATGCCCGCCCATCACCTCGACTGCCACCCGGCTTTCAGGATCGCCCTCGAGATACGCATCTAAAATACTATCCGCAATAAAATCACAGATTTTATCTGGATGTTTTGGACTCACGAATTCTGCTGTTTTTTTCATAAATTACTATTCGCCTATTCGCGCGAATTAGAGATATGTTTTATAAATAAAAAATCCTCATAAAGAGGAAAGAGACGGACTATGTATCTTTCCCCAACTTAAACCAAGTTTGGGCTGGATTTGGCACCCGTTCGAGAATTTCTCAGGGTTGCCGGTGGGTCATAAAGCCAGTGCTTTCGCCACGCTCTCGATAACAATATTTAATTGTGCCTATATCATAGCAGATAAAATCTAAAAAGCAATTAAACAGACCATGGACTTATTCCCTCCAGAGGCGGGCAGGCGTGCGAATAAGGAATATAAAAAATAATCCGGACCTTTAGTTACCCTTCAAGGGTGACACTGTGGATAAGTACTTTTGTAATTTCTCGACCGGTATCATGCCGTTTAAATATTTTCCTAAATGAATTC
>Ga0155856_111_pt1 | contig 28248 bp, 25 predicted proteins | sample RifCSPlowO2_01_FD_107510 | JGI IMG/M metagenome (GOLD analysis project Ga0155856, IMG submission 107510) | Candidatus Nomurabacteria bacterium RIFCSPLOWO2_01_FULL_39_18
TGGTAGCAGTACCAATGTTAGAAATGGTAGAAGAGAATGTTTGAGCGATGCCGACTGTGGCTATGGTTGGAGTAACGGCAGATGCGGTGAGGTCGGATTGAAGAACTGTTATAGTAGAAGTGTCGCTGATGCCATTCATGGTTTCAAGGCCGTTATTGAGTGTATTGTGAGTGAGAGGATATTTAGCAGTGATGGTCGCTGTGCCGGCTTTCAACCCTCTGATTTGTCCAGCTGAAGTTACGGAAGCAACTATCGGATTGCTCGATGTCCAGAGAGCAGTCGCCGTAACATCCTGCACCGGACTGCTGACATAATGACTATTGCCATACTGACTAGTGCCGTCTGGGTCAAAATTAGCAACAAAGGAAGCAGTTTGACCCGCTGTCACCGAAGCGGTTGCGGGAGTAATGTTAAGAGTGGGATTGATTGATTGAATAAGAAAATCGAGCGATGCATCGTTGGCTTGAGCATACTCTACTGTCAGCTTGTGCACTCCAGCAGTCATGAGTTTTTTAGCGGATACAATGTAGTTTCTGCCTGATAAACTAGCATCATTATCTACTCGTCGACCGTCTATGAATAGCTTGCGTGGATGTTCAAATGTGCCCACAACTCGGAAGTAATAAGTTCGGGCATCAAAAGTAAAATTGCCATTCCAGATACCGATGGAATCTGGAACCTCATCCTTCTCGCCCCATCCCGGTACTCCGGAAACGGCAAGCGGATGCTTGGATTGATTCCAAATAGCACAGGCATCTGGATTGTGTCCATACACCCATACACCGTTAAAGTAGCCAAAACAGTCAAGATAATTGTGCCTCGAAAAATTCCAAGAACCAAGAACTTGATAGCGCCCCATTTTGCCGATACCGGTCTGAACATAAGGAGGATTCTGCCGAGCCGGACCAACTAATCTATCTGCGCCATCTTTTGCATGATTGCCATTCAAGTCCTGCCACACGCATCCGACCATAACATTTGTGCCTACGGCATTAGGGTTACAGTATTGAACATACCCTGCCGGATTAGGAACACATGCGAAACCTATCGTCGTATTGCCGCTATACATGCAGGCCCCATTCGGAACGCTTTCGCATTCCGTTGACGGACGTAGAGCGCAACCACCGCAGTTGGTAGCCGAACAGGGACGTGAATTGCTCTGAGCGCTGGCTGTTTTCGACTGAAGCAACCCAACCAAAATCAAAACAGAAAAAACAGTCACCACTAAAAGAAAAATCTTCAGAGAGAGACTATGTTCGCTGGCAACCAAAACTTGTTCTTTTTGCATAAATAATGGGGTTAGATAAATTAATAATTATTTGTAATACTCTAATTTTTATTGTTCTTGATAAATAGGCTTTTTCCTTACCGTAACTGTAACTTGCGCTGTCGCCCCTGATGGACCGCATGTCAGTACAAAAGTGGTTGTCGCGGCAGGCATTATAGAAATAGTGCCGAATGCGGCGCCACTCGTGTTAAAATTTGTACCCAAGGCAGAAGTATCAGCTACCGGACAAGACCAAGTCAGAGTAATTGAATCACCGGAATAGATCGATGTTGAGCTGGCAGTAAGTACTGCTCCACCGCCACTTACGATGACTATCGCGCTTTGAGGCACGCTATCTCCAGCCGCGTTGGAACAAACTAAAGTATAAGTATAAGTTCTGATCGTGGTAAGAACTCCTTGAGATATATTTGCTCCACTGACTGGTTTTGATCCCGACCAATCGCCCGAGGCCGTACATGAGGTCGGGCTGTTTGTCGCGCTCCAGGTAAGAGCCGGATTGACGGCATTTACAGTTCCATTTGTTGGGTTTGCACTGATGGAGACAATAGGAATAGGCTCCGGCGCACTTCCCACCGTCACGGCTTTCCAGGGAGTACTCATACTGCAGTTGTTATTCTCATCTGACTCATCGATTACTCCATCAACGTCTGCGGCAGAACTTTTATCTGCGCAAGCGCGTACATATATTGTACCTGCTCCGCTGAATGTAATAGATTTTGAGGTACCCGCGCTTCCTCCGGCGGCAAGAGCAGACATGGCAGGACTAACTGGGTAATCAACAACGCCACTAGAGCCATCAGAAGATGTGGATGTCTGAAACATATTTGTAAAGCTTCCTCCAGTAGAAGCTGTGCCATTGTTTGAAATTGTGGAGGTGAATGTTTGTGGAACACCTACTGTGGCAGAATTCTCGGGAGGGGTAGAAGCGGTGAGGTCGGGCAAAGGAACTGCGCACAAAGCCGGCGCTGTCCCAGGAGTAGCAGGACTCGAATAGGCTGACGAGCCAGTAGCATTGGTGGCACGTACACTGTAGCTATGGCTTGAACCTGCGGCCAGTCCAGTGTGAGCAAAAGAGGTGGCGGATCCTGAATAGATTTGAGTAGCGCCATCGCGAAGTTGATAGCTGGTGGCTCCGGAAGATGCATTCCAAGAAATATTGATTCTACCAGTTCCGCAGGCCGCAATAACGGCAGTAGTAGTAAGACCGGTTGGGGTGGTGGGGATGGGAGCTGTCACTGTTACCGCCACCGTTGACACAGAAGTTGCTAGACCTGATTTCGGGCAGGTGATAGTAAAATTATTTGTTCCAACGACTAGATTTGTTACAACTTGAGAATTTGTAGCGGCTGTTCCTTTTGACCCCGTCCAGCTTGCATTTGCAGGCGATGCTGAAGCGGTACAACTGGTGGGAAGATTTCTACTGTCAGAACCATTGGTCATTGACCAAGTTAATGTGGTTGAGTTTGCAGGCAAGGTCATCGAGCTTGGCGAAGCGGTAAGGGTAACCCTATGATTCACATACACACTTGCCACGGATTCCATGGGAGGTTCGCCAAAATAATCGCATCGAATACGATAAGAATGGTGCCCTGCGACCAAACTTGTCATGCTTTGAGACCCTCCAGTAGCTGGAAATTTGTATCCGGGCCAGGGTTCAGACTGAAGAGCAGAAGAAAGAAGCTCCGCATAAGTACCTTGCACACTTCCTCCCCCGTTGGACCAGGTCAGTGTGGTCGAGTTTACGGGTAAAGTAATATTCCCCGCTGAAGGAACAAGAGAGCAGAAACCAGCATCTGCAATTTTAAAATTAACCAGAAGAGAGAAAACAGCAAAAAATATTATCAATAAAAATTTAAATTGCTTCTTATTAAGAATTTTCATAATTATTCTAGTGAGATAGTAATGCAATCACTTACTGGTTAATATTAATAAAAAATGCATTCGAATATAGTATAACACTATAATATGCACAGGGGGCAATGGTCTGTGGATAATGAAGAAATGGAGCGGGATGTTGCGTTAAAATAGAACTTGTGATATGCTTGGTCGTGTGTAAGTCCTGTCGCAACAGGGCTTTTTTTAATAAAATAATAAGCGACAACCAGATAGAGTTTTAGACTCTAGATAGAGGCTAAACCTCTATCTGGTGAACAAAATAATTATGTTAGACTTAAAAACATTCAAATCCGCGCTGGAACAATTAGAAGAAGAGAGGAAAATTCCAAAAGAAAAAATACTGGAAGCCATAGAACAGGCAATGGCTGCCGCCTATAAGAAAGATTACGGCAAAAAGGGTCAGATTATAAGAGCGAAGTTTGACCTCGAAACTGGAAAAACCGACTTTTTCCAGGTAAAAATCGTGGTTGATGAAACTATCGCGATAATCGGAGGGGCTAGTGACAGCGAAAAACCTGCGCGCCTGTCTACGCAGTCAGGCGCGAGTGGAGAATATTCTGTGAATGAAACTGGCGACGAGCGAGTCCATTTCAACGCAGAACATCATATAATGCTAGAAGATGCGAAAAAAATAAAAAAGGGGGTGGAATTGAATGATGAAATCATCTTCCCACTTGATGCAAAAGATGATTATGGACGTATCGCCGCTCAAACTGCTAAACAAGTCATAATCCAAAAAATTCGTGAAGCAGAACGCACATCTATCATAGATGAATACGGTACAAAAGAGGGAGAAATAGTCTCTGGTGTAGTGCAGAAAGTCGAAAGAGGAAATGTTTATATCGATTTCAACCGCGCAACGGGCATCTTGCCCGCCGAAGAACAAATTCCGGGAGAATTTTGGGAGCGAGGTCATCGTGTAAGGGCCTACCTGTATTCAGTGGAAGATACGCCAAGAGGAATCAATCTACGCCTTTCTCGCACTCATCCGAAATTTATCGAAAAACTTTTCGCTGTAGAAGCGCCAGAAATCCAGAATGGAATTGTAGAGATAAAGTCAGTCGCCAGAGAGCCTGGCGCTCGTTCTAAAATTGCCGTATTTTCAAATGATGAGCATATCGATGCGGTCGGCTCTTGTGTTGGACAAAAAGGAACACGAGTGAATACTATCACCTCTGAACTGGGGGGAGAAAAGATTGACATAATTCCCTGGTCAGAAAATCCAAAAGTTTTTGTTACTAATTCTCTTTCTCCGGCAAAAGTTTTATCTATTGAAATCGATGAGAAGGAACACAAAGCTACGGTGGAAGTATCGGACGATCAGCTATCTCTAGCTATCGGCAAGGGAGGACAAAATGTACGGCTGGCAGCCAAACTCACCGGCTGGAGAATAGACATCAAGGGCGACGGAACGATGGTAGTAGAGAAAAAAATGGAGGAAGAAGAGAATGTTGAAAGGAAAGTTGAACCTATTGAAAGGAAAGTTGAACTTACGGCTGGTGAATAAAAATCTTTTTTGCGAGCAAGGATTTACACTTCTGTTTTTTCATTAGGACTAGAACTTCTATTCTCGGCAATGGTATTCATTATTTCTGGAATCTTTTCATGTTTTAAGAATTTAAGAAATTCACGAGAGTCTCCAGAGAGTTTCCCTGCATTCCTTAGTTCTAAAGCTTTCGATAAGTGCTCTTCCGTAAATACTTCACCATATTTCCACACTCCGTACTTTTCAAGATCGTACTCAAATGAACGCTTGCGAGCATCAAGCTCGGTAGGAGAAGATATATATTCACTAAAAAAACGATTACTGCTATCCGCTTGAAATGCGTTTTCATAAAGGGTTTTAGCTTTTTGGGATATTAGATAATTCCCCCTAGTTACAATATGTTCCTTTTCATGAATGATTAGAGGTGTGTCTTGATATTTTTCCGCATCTTCATGAGCCTGAACATCTGGTGGCATTGACCCAAAGCGAACTACACTATTATCATCGTCATCTAACTTACCCTGGACCCTTGCTGGTAATGGATGAAATTGGTCACTCAATGTAATGTCGTCAAGAATAGCCCTGCGCCTGTGTTTAACTTCTTCCTCATTTAACCCCTCATTTTTCATTGCTTTATCCCCGTAAGCTTGTGAGTGAACAATCCCAGCCAGCCAGCCATGTTGTTTATCATATTTTCTATATGCATCGTCTACTTCTTCAGGAATACGGGCGAGGTCTGCCTGTACCCGCTCTGCTATTTCTGGATCAAAATCTGCTAAATTTTCCGGAGTGACTTCCATTGGCTTTTTTTCTTCTTCATATTTTAGTAAATCAGTTAGATATTTTATATATCGAAGAATTCCATTTTCACCATCAATATCTCCCGCATCATGTTTTTCTTTTAAAATAAGTTGGCCAGACGCTAATTCTAAATTAAGATTTTTAATTTTATGCAATCTTGCCTCTTCTTGGTCCTTCTTAACTTTTTCAATAACTTTTCTTAAATAAAGATCTTTGCTTGCAAGATATTGCCTTTGTGGATTATCTTTTTTCAGATCTGGGTGGGGACGAGCTTCTTGGGCAGAAATCGAAGAAAGAGCGCCCAGTCCAACAACTAAAGCCTTCTTTAGTCCTCTTAAAACTTTTCCTCTTAGTTTAGGTCCTTCCATGCTTTTCATAGTGTTCTTCTAAACAATATCATGATATGAGCTATTGCGATAGAGCTTTTTATTTGATATATTGTATTATAAATGAAATTATCCTTTACACGTCACGCTCGTATAAGAATTATTGAGAGAAATGTAAGAATATCATATATTAAACAAGTTCTTAAAAATCCGGATTACAAATCCCCAACATATAAAAACGCAATCCGAGTTAGGGGTAGGGTAGGAAATAAAGTTTTAGAAATCATTTACAAGGCGACAATTAATAGAATAGTAATAATAACTTTATATTATTTATGAAAATAACATATGATAAAATCGCTGATGCGGCGTATATATATCTCAAAAAGAGTAAAATTGCAAAAACTGTTTGCTTGGCGGATAGGTTAATTGCCGATTTAGACAAAAATGGGAAAATCGTAGGTATAGAACTACTTGATGCCTCTTCTCAAATTGGCGGGAAAAGACCATCTGAAATAATAATAAAGATTCCAGCATTTTCGTAATAACTTTAAAACTTTTAACTAATTCTTCATGGCCAACATAAATCACAAGCCTTCAAAATTAGTGCTAAACCTTCTGCATGTTCTTCCTTCGTTCGTGGAAGGAAAAGGTGACGTAGTAAATACTATTATTGAAATAAATTCTGGCAGTATTAATAAATATGAATTAATAACGGAGTCAGGACAGTTGAAACTCGATCGCGTGGGTTATTCATCTCTCGCTTACCCATTTGCTTATGGAGCAATTCCACAAACTTGGGATTATGACGGTGATCCGCTTGATATTGAAATAGTAAATGTAATTGAACCACTCGTACCAGGCTGTGTAGTCGAAGCTCGCATAATAGGCGTGATGAAGTTCGAAGACGGAGGAGAAGTGGATGATAAAATCATTGCCGTGCTTTCCGACGATCGCAGGAGTGAACACATCAAATCTGTAGACGATTTGGGAGAACAATTTAAAAAGGAATCCACTTACTTTTGGGAACATATTAAATATCTCAAAAAGCCGGGGACGGGCGTAACCAAGGGCTTTTTTGACAAGACGGAAGCCATAAAAGTAATTAACGAATGCGGAGAGAGGTATAAAGATATCTACTTGAAGAAGTTTGACTAATCGATGTATAATTGGGATAGGTCAAAATTATTATAAATTTCTACACAAAAATATATGAAAAAATACATTAGTTTATTTGTTGTTTTATTGGTAGTGTTTGCCGTAGCTGGTGTAGTAAGAGCAGAAGATACAGGAAGAGAGTCCCCATCGCGATCCGGAGTGCAATGGAGAGAAGAAATGAAGACAAGGAGAGAAGTTTTTTTGAGTAGTCTAAAGAGTAGTAGGGAAACTTTTTTGGCAGAGTTAAAATCCAGAAAAGAAGAATGGAAAACTACCAGGGCTGAACTGAAGAAGATGTTCTGCCAAAAAGTAGAGGAAATAATTACAAGAAGATTTGAAGTTGTCATCGCGCAACTTGAAAGATTCCAAGGAAAAGTTGGCGAGATAATAGACAAACTAGAGTCTGACGGCAAAGACACAACTCTGGCGGAAGAAGCTTTAGATCTTTCGAGAGCGAAATTAGCCGATGCAAAAGCAAAATTGGCAGAGACTAAAGGCTTAGTACCGGATGATTGCAGTGATATGACCCCTGAACTTTTCGGAAAGATAAAGCTCGGCATCAGAGAAGCTAAAGATTTGTTAAAAGAATCAAGGGAAGCTCTTCATCAGGCTATCCAAGAAATAAAAAATCTAAGAGTGGAAGATGCTCAAGACAATGACGAAAATGGAGGGGAAGAAACACAATAAAAACTTTATTATAAAATTAGTTATATAAATATATGGAACCAGAACAAAAATCAAACGGCGCTTTAACAGGTTTAATAATTATAATTATTATCTTGGTACTCGGTGGTATTTATTTTTGGAAAAGTAGCATGAAAGAAGAGCCAGCACCGGCAGTACCGGGGGGCATCGAAACATCTGGAACTCCCGATGATACTGCCAGCCTTGAGGCAGATGTGAATGGCATCGATCTTGAAAGTTTGGATAGTGAAATCTAACAAAGATGAAAATAAGTGTCAAAAAACTCCCTAAAAGCGAAGTGGAGATAGAAGGAGAATTGGACGCTGATCTTTTTGAAGCTTATTATGCTCCAGCCTTAAAAAAAATTGGGGGAAATTTGGAAGTTGATGGATTCCGAAAGGGTAAAGTCCCAGAAAATATTTTACAATCGAAGATTCCAGAAATCAGTATTCTGGAAGAAATGGCGCAAATGGCTCTAAACGAGCGCTACCCCAAGATTCTCGAGCAAGAGAAAATTGATGCGATTAGCCGGTCAGAAATTTCTATCACGAAGCTGGCCCGTAAGAATCCACTGGGTTTTAAAATCAAAACCGTGGTATTGCCCAAAATAAAACTTCCCGACTATAAAAATATAGCTAAAAATATTCTAAGGTCGGACCTTGAGAACTCAAAAAGGTCCGACCTTGAAGTCTCAGATAAGGAGTTAGAAGATACTATTATAGATATCCGAAAATCCCGCGCACCCAAGATAAACATGAAGGACAGAACCCCTCTCGAGACCTCCCCAACCCCTCCCAACCTCCCCTTATCAGGGGAGGCAAATGGGTTTCCCCCTGATAAGGGGGAATACAAGGGGGTTCAAGGTGAGGGGGGTAAAGTTCCAGAGCCAGAACTACCAGAATTCAATAATGAATTTGTGAAATCTCTTGGACCATTTCAAGATATTGCCGACTTTAAAACCAAATTGAAAGAAAATATAAAATTAGAAAAGGAAAATTCACAAAGAGAAAAAATGAGGATGAAAATTATTGAGAAAATAATGGAGGAGAGTGTGTTTGATGTACCAGAAATTTTAATTGAAGTTGAATTGGATAAAATTCTGCATAGAATGGAGTCTGACATCACCGCTATGGGGTTGAAATTTGAAGATTATTTAAAACACCTCAGCAAAACAAAAGAAGATTTAAGAAAAGAGTTCAGGAATGACGGCGAAAAGAAAGCCAAACTTGGTCTTATATTAAATGAAATTGCCAAAGTTGAAGGAAAAACCGCTCCGCCCGAGCAGGTTGCAAAAGAAGTAGCGCAAATCCTGGAACATTATAAAGATGCAGACCCCGAGCGCGCCCGCATGCATGCCGAGAATGTTTTGACTAATGAAAAAATATTCCAATTCTTGGAAAGTCAGTAATTAGCTTAATAAACTGATTTTCAGTTTATTTGTATTCCCATGACTCAACAAGCCCAAATAAGGGGCATAAGGTACAAAAACGACGGCCTGTTTTGACTCATTCACCCTTGCTACATATGGCTAGAAGTGCTAACTTTTAGCTATCATGACTAAAAAAACACAAAAAGTGCCCGAATTGCGGTTCAATTAACACTAAGAAAAGAGGAGGAGAAAGAGGGTTGCAAACCTATTCGTGTAATGATTGCGGAAGAAGATTTAGAAACGAGAGAAGAGAAAAAACATCATTTGAAAAAAAGATTTGGAATGAGTATGTATTTGAAAAACAAACACTTCGAGAATTAAAAGAAAAACACCACCAAGACAAGAGAACATTAAAAAATGTTCTCAACCAATATCATGCTCGGAAGAAAACTCATGAACCGAGAGCTGTTAATTTGGTCGTGGACGCTCTCTACTTTGGAGAGCGGAAAGAAGACCGGAGCTGGTGCACAGTCTGCTTTCGAGATCCAAAAAGGAAAGAGAATCTGTGGTGGGGTTTTGCAAAGAGTGAAACCACTGGAATATATTTGCAAGGCAGAGCGTATTTAGAAAACTTGGGCTACACCATTCTTTCCGTGGCTGGAGACGGATTTGGTGGCTTAAGGATTGCCTTTTCTAACATTCCGCTTCAGATGTGCCATGTGCATATGGAGCGTCTTGTGGTTCATGGCACGACTCGGAAACCAATTCTAGAAGCAGGCATTGCACTCTTTGCTTTAATTAAAACTTTACACTACACCGAAGGAAATACATTTAAAAATTACTTTAAGAAATATGTATCAAAGTATCAATCATTCCTGAATGAAAAAACAATCAATCCAATAACAGGAAAATCCGACTTCACTCATGAACCGCTTCACAAAGCGGTTCTTTCGCTTATGCGGTTTCTTCCGTATCTGTTTACCTTTGAAAAAGACGAGAATATCGCGAGAACTACTAATACCCTAGAGGGTCATTTCTTTCACATCAGGGATATTATTGGAGTGCATCGAGGGCTCTCAAGAGCACACACGGAGAAAGTATTGAACTCAATATTTTTAGCTTCGACTATCGCTCCGAGTGAAGAGAAATTGGACGATATTTTGTGAAATTAGGCCGTCGTTTTTGTACCTTATGCCCCTTTTCTGCTAGATAACGACTATCCGCCACCATAGCTTTTAACTTACAAAAAATTATTTTATAGGCTAAAAGCCATGGCGAATTATTTTTTCGCAACTTTAAAGAACTATATATCCTTATATTATACTATACTTTATAGCCATCTGTCAAACAAAACGATTGAAGTAAAAGGTGGGAAAAGTGTTATAATCCCCTTGATGAAAACTTATGTTTTTATAGATGCTTCAAATCTTTTTTATGGTGGCGAAAAGAGCTTGGGCTGGAAAATTGACTATAAAAAACTACTCGCCTATCTGCAAGACAAATACGGTGCAAATCGCATACTCTATTTCGGCGGGGTTGAGATACACAATTTCAAATATGATTATCAGAAAGATGACACTGTCCCGATTGCTAAACTTGAAAGTTATCTACTGGACCTTATTAAAAACAAAAGCAAAGAACTTAATGAGGCAGAGTTGCTCCTTGTCGGTAGGCATTTACAAAGAGTTCGTTTCTATTTGAAACTCTTGGGGTTCGGCTACCGCTTATTCTTGAAACCAGTAAAGATGTACGAACAAGAAGATGGCACAACAAAACGCAAAGCTAACTGCGATGTTGATATGGCCTTCCACTTAATGAAAGAAAAAGATACTTTTGAAAGAGCTGTGGTGCTTTCTGGGGATGGCGACTTTCTGCCTTTATTAAAATACCTTAAAGAAATCAAGAAAGAAGTAGTTATACTTGCGAGAGGTCCGAGAACAGCTAAAGAGATAAAGCAATTTGCTGGCAGTGATTTTAGAGATTTTGTGTATTTGAGAGAGCTTATAAAAAGGGAGGAAAAATAAAGCAGAAACGAAGAAAGGCACCCATGTAGGATGCCTTTCAAGTTTAGTATCTGTATTTTATCATAGGTTGTTATAAAAAAGCAAATTTAATGGTTTTACATAATTACAAGCCAAAGACATATAGAAACAACGCCATTCGGACATACAGCCCATTTTGGGCTTGACGAAAATAAGTTGCACGAGAGTCAAGATCCACATCTGCCTCTATTTCATTTACTTTGGGTAGCGCGTGCATTATGATTGCATTTTTCTTCAAGAATTTTAAGTGGGCATTTTTTAGAATAAATAAATCTTTTACTTTTTCGTAAGTTCTACTACTGGCGAACCGCTCTTTCTGCACTCGTGTCATATAAAGCACATCTACTTTGGATAAGATTTTTTCTAAATTACTTGTCTCTTCAAAAGAGATTTTATTTTTAGTCAGATAATTCCTGAACTCTCTAGATATGGCCAATTCTTTCGGTGAAACAAAATAAAATTTGTTTTTTAGATAAAACGCAAGTAGCGGCACAAGAGACCGCATGGTGCGACTATTCAATAAATCTCCGCCGAAAGCGATTTGTAAATTGCTCAACCGTCCATGTTCTTTTTTAATCGTGTAGAGATCAAGTAGGGCCTGCGAGGGATGCTGGTTGGCGCCGTCGCCGGCATTTATCATGGGCTTCGTAGAAATTTTAGCCACCGCCTCGACAACACCCGCTTGGGGATGACGAATAACCACAACATCTGCATAAGAGCAGAGTATTCTAGTGGTATCTCCTATGTTTTCCCCTTTAAAAGCAGAAGAGCTCTCCATGGCATTCTCTGCCGAAATTACTTTCGCTCCTAGTTTGAGCGCTGCTGCTTCAAAAGATAAACGTGTCCGAGTAGATGGTTCGAAGAAAATGCACGCAATTATTTTATCTTCTAAAAGTTTTTTTATCTTGCCGCTCTTGCATTGGCCCTCCATGACAGACGCGCGTTTTAATATTTTTTCTAGATCTTCTTTTTTGAATTGTAGAGATGACAGTATATGTTTCATAATCTAATGTAAATATTCTTTATAAGATTTAATCTCTAGATCATCGATGCCATATTTAGAGAGAGCTTTAATGAAAGCTCGAGCTAAATGCAAATCGGTAAATAGCGGTATTTGGTTATCGACTGTGGCTCGACGTATGCGAAACCCGTCAGTATCACGTCGACTTTTGATAAAATCTCCATTTTTATTTTCTACACTTAAATTTACCACAAAAGCTACTTTTTTGCCTTCAATTATGTTAAGAGCATTGGGTTTTGCTTCGAATGCCTTGCGCACAGTTTTACATTTTATTTTATTATTTTTAAAAAATTCGGCAGTGGTGTTGGTCGCGAAAATTTTATACCCGAGAGAAATGAGAGTGTTCGCTGTATCCAAGAATTTTGCCTTATTAAGATTGCCACCTAGAGAAAGTAGAACATTTTTATTTTTAAAATAAAATTTATTGGTGCTTAGGATAGATTTAAGCAGTGCTTCGTCATAATCCCGCCCGAAACAAGCCACCTCGCCAGTCGAAGACATTTCTACCCGCAATATCGGGTCCGCGCCAAGCAATCTGGAGAAGGAAAATTGGGGCGACTTTACGACCACCCCCTTGGGATATTGGAAATGAAGTTTTTTTGCTTTATTAAAGAAAGAGTCGACTGCCACTTCGGGGAAATTGGCATCCATCGCTTTGGATAAAAGAGGAAAGGTACGGCTGGCACGCAAATTTATTTCAATCACGAAGGGCCTGTTGTCTTTTACTAAAAATTGGATATTGAGCGGCCCTGTAACTTTAAGTTCTGCTACGATTTTTTTCGCAATTTTGCGTAGCTGAAATTCCGTAGAAGCATAGACCCTCTGGGTCGGATACACAATAGTAGCATCGCCCGAATGCACCCCGGCATTCTCGATATGCTCGGAGATTCCATAAATCATTAACACGCCATTCTGCGCCACGCCGTCAAATTCAAGCTCCTTAGCATTTTCTACATATTTAGAAATGGTTACCGGAAATTCAGGAGAGAGTACCGCCGCCTTGTTCACAAAATTAAACAATTGTTTTTTGTCATAGCACACTCGCATCGCAGACCCAGACAATACATAAGAGGGCCGCACTAAAACTGGGAAGCCTTCCGCCTTCGTAAATTTAAGCACTTGCTTCATGCTGGTAAAACTAGTCCACTTGGGCTGAAGAATATTTAATTTATCCAGTAAGGCAGAGAATTTATTTCTATCTTCGGCTCGATCGATGTCGGATGCTTTGGTGCCTAATATGTGAAAATTCTCTAGGGCAAGCTGCTTGGCAAGGTTGTTGGGTCTTTGCCCACCGACAGAAACAATAAGTCCGAAAGGGTTTTCGAATTCAGAAATATCAGCGATCGTTTCGAAAGACAAATTTTCAAAATACAATCTGTCTGATATATCATAATCAGTAGAGACAGTTTCGGGATTGCAATTAATGATGATTGAATATTTTTTACGCCGTTTTAGCGCTATCGCGGCATATACACAAGACCAGTCAAATTCAACGGAAGAACCGATATGATAGGGCCCACTGCCCAAGACGATGATGCCTCCTTTCCCGATCGGCGACACATCATTATGAGCTCCGTGATATGTCAGATATAAATAATTTGTTTTGGCTGGCACTTCGCCGGCTAGCGTATCAATGGCGAAAACTGATGGAACAATTTCCATGCTTTTGCGCAATTGGCGAATTTGAATTTCTGTCTTCCCAGATAAACTTCCTATTTTTTTATCCGAAAAGCCAATTTGCTTGAGCTCGAGTATCGTTTCTTTATTTAAAATTTTATTTTTTTGAAATTTCTTTTCAGTTTTTACAATATTTTCTATTCTGTACAAAAACCATAAATCAATTCCTGTTATCTTGTGAATGTCCTCTGCGCTTACTCCCCCTTTAATGCTCCGAGCTACAGCGAATAATCTTCTGGGTGTTGGAATGTGTAAAAATTTTTTTACTTGCTGTTCGTTTGAAAAGCTGTTGTCTGTAACACTTTCTAGGAGCCCTGATTGCATACGCACTGCTTTCTGCAACGCCTCCTCGAAACTTCGCCCAATTGCCATCACTTCTCCGACCGATTTCATGGCGCTACCGATTTGCTCGTGTGCGCCTGTAAATTTCGATAAATCCCACCTTGGAATTTTCACGACTACATAGTCGAGAGCGGGCTCGAAGAAGCTTTGCGTAACTTTTGTAATTTTATTTTCTACAGAAAGCAGGCTTTTGCCAAGCCCAAGTTTTGCCGCCACAAATGCGAGCGGATAGCCAGTAGCCTTAGAGGCAAGAGCGCTAGAGCGAGAAAGCCGTGCGTTAACTTCAATAACGAAATAGTCTGATCCGCTGAGCGCAAACTGCACATTGCACTCACCTACTATTTTCAAACTCTCTACAATTTTAATACTGGCTTCTCGTAATTTATGATATTCCTCATTATTTAATGTCTGGCTCGGCGCTACCACGATAGAGTCTCCGGTATGGATACCGAGTGGATCTAGATTCTCCATATTACAAACTGTAACCGTGTTCCCAAATGAATCGCGAACAACTTCATATTCAATTTCCTTGTAGTGATGAAGATATTTTTCAATCAACACTTGCGGAGATATCGCCAGCGCTCCTTTCACGATTTCTTTTAATTCCTTTTCATTCACGGCTACCCCGGACTTCTGCCCACCTAGGGCAAAACCGGCCCGAACCATTAAGGGAAAGCCGATTTTACGTCCTACAGCTTTTGCTTTCTTGATATTTACAGCAACCCCAGATGGAGGAATGGGAATGCCAATATTTCTCAAGTGTTTGGCAAATTTTTCTCTATCTTCGGTCAAAGTAATAGATTCCACTGGAGTACCCAGAACTTTTACATTGTATTTTTTTAAAATACCCTTCCTGTGAAGTTCTAAGCCACAATTAAGCGCTGTTTGCCCTCCGAATGAAAGACAAATACCATCTGGCCGCTCGCGAGCGATAACTTTTTCCGCAAAATAATCATTAACTGGTAAAAAATAAACTTCGTCCGCCAGTGTTTTGGAAGTTTGGAATGTGGCGATGTTGGGATTTATTAAAATAACTTTAATTTTTTCTTCCCTAAGGGCTTTAATCGCTTGACTGCCGGAATAATCAAACTCCCCTGCCTCTCCGATCTTGAGTGCGCCTGAGCCAAGCACTAAAATTTTTTTCATTAACTTTTTTTTGTTATTTTGTGCCATATATTTTCGCTTTTTTAAAAAAATAATCAAAAATCCAATCGGTATCGAGTGGCCCGGGCGAACTTTCTGGATGAAACTGCACGGACATAAAAGGTTGGGTTTCGTGAATAATGCCTTCGTTTGTATTGTCATTAGCATTGTAGAACCATTCTTTAAAACCCTTTGGAATTTTCTTAACAGCAAAACCATGATTCTGGGTTGTTAAATAACACTTTCTCCCGCCCGAACGACTGTTCAGTCGGGCGGGTGTCCCGCTTAAAACGACAGGTTGATTTTGGCTTCTATGGCCGAACTTGAGCTTATAAGTAGTACCGCCTAATGCTAACGCTAAAAGTTGATTTCCTAAACAAATACCGAGAGTTGGAATTTCTTTCTCAATAATTTTTTTTATATTGCTGATTGTCTTGTTAACTTTTTGCGGATCCCCGGGTCCATTAGAAATCACAACAGCATCTACTGGAAAATTTAATTTTGTCACGTCAGTATTCCACGGCACTACCACAATTTTTAATTTTCTTGCCACGAGTCTTCGGACTATATTTTGTTTTGCTCCACAGTCTATTAACACAATAGTTTTTCTACCATTGCCGAATGAAGAAATCTTTTTAGTAGAAACTTCAGCGACCAAATTTCTCAAATTTGGGTCTTTCAGAGGAACATTCTTGCCACCAATAATGATTTCCCCGAGAGTTACACCTTCATCTCTTAATTTCTGTGTCAACGCTCTGGTGTCTTTGATCTCGAGAGCTGGTATACCTTCCTTCCGCAACCACTGCCCGAGCGTCATCTGCATCGCATGGTGCGATGGGGTATCTATATAACTGGAAACCACTAGTCCTGCCACCTGGATTTTGGAAGATTCCCAAAATTTTTTATCCGGCACACCATAATTCCCGATCAGAGGATACGTCAAAACTAAAATCTGCCCCTGGAACGAAGGATCCGTCAGGGCTTCGGGGTAGCCTGTCATTCCAGTCGCGAAAACGACCTCCCCTGAGATAGATTTAGAAGCGCCAAAACTTTCCCCAATAAATTCGGTGCCGTCTTTCAAGATTAATTTTGATAATTTATTTTTTTTCATTTTATTTTAGAGATTTCCTTTATGAAATTTTTATCTCCGAGGGGTCCCGCCCTGTACTCAGGGAAGGGCGTAGGAGGAAAAATTTTATATAGGAAATCTCTTGCCCTTAATTATTGTCATCACGACACTACCCGGAAAAGTTACACCTTCAAATGGTGACCAGCCACATTTTGTTTTTAACATTTCTTTCTTAATCGTTGTGGATTTTCTTAAATCAATGATAGTGAGTGAGCCCGCGTAACCCCCTTCCACTTTTCCGTACCGATTTTTTGTAAATTGATTGAAAAATTTTCCCGGATTGTAACTGCAAACCTTCGCAATTGCCTCGGGGGTAAAGTTATGTTCTTTCATGAGCCAAGTTGTAAAATATCCATAAGTATCAAGCTGGGGTGTGCCGGAAGTGCCTTTCAATTTCTCTTCTCCGGTGTGGGGGGCATGATCGGTAGCTAGAAAATCTATCGTACCTTCCCGCAAAGCTTCTATCAGATATGCTCTGTCGTCTGTGGTGCGAAGTGGCGGATTCATTTGCATCCAATTTTTATTTTCCTCGGTTAGATTTTTGGTATCGTAAAATAAGTGATGGGGTGAAACTTCTGCCACCACATTTAATTTGTGCATTTTTGCGTTTTTTATTTTCTCTATTCCTTCTTTAGTTGAACAGTGGCAAATTTTCCCCTGCAAATTATATTTCTCAATCATCGTGAGTGCAAAGTCGATGGCTTTGATTTCCGCTTCCTTGGGTCGGCGCTTGTCGTGAGTTAATTCATTTTTATTTTCTTCCAAAATCTTTGGATCTTCACAATGAAAGCTCACACAGGAGCCGCGATATTGCACTAAGGTTTTTTCTAAATCTTCGAGTGAATAAAAAAAAAGAGTCCCCACAGAAGGACCCATGAAAACTTTATAAGGCGCAGCTGTGGCGAGTGGCTTGGTATTCTCTCCAATTCCGGCATACAGAACTATTTCCACTTCCGATCTTTTAGTTAATTGTTCTTTCGCCTTATAACTTTGGCCATCTATCGGCGGAGTTGGATTATTCGGCATCTCCGCAAAAGCTACCACTCCGCCTGCTATCGCCGCTTCACTCGCAGTCTTGAAATCTTCTTTATAGTCTTGGGTGTGGTCTACACATTCACGTGCATGGACATGCAGGTCCACAAAACCTGGAAAAATTAATTCATCTTCCAAAACTACATCTGCTACCCCAGTAGGTTCAGAAATTTTTGTAATCAGTCCAGTCTCCTGATCGATTTCAATCCGACCTCTCCTTTGCCCATCAATATTTACAATGATGCCTTCTATGCTAGACATAAGTTTTTTGGGTAAAAAAATAACCCCTCGAGGGGGTCTTTAGGAAAATAAAAACGGGAATATTGTAAATGTGGGTTCGGGGAGTATTTAGCTTTTTTGCTTCTTTGCACATTGTTTAGAATGGTAACACTTTAAAAAAGGAAGACAAGCCCCGCCACAGCGGGGCAGGTGGAAAACCCTGCCCCGTACAAAGCTTGCTATGGTTCGGGGTTGAAAAATTTTCAAATTAGATATAATATGGACATATGCTTATACCTACAGTCATCGAAAAATCACAGTTTGGGGAGCGAGCTTACGACATTTACTCGCGGCTCCTGCGCGAGAGGATCATATTTTTAGGCGGACCGATTGATGACCACACGGCCAATATTGTGATTGCTCAGCTTCTTTTCTTGGAATCCGAAGATGCCAAAAAAGACATTTTTCTTTATGTGAATTCTCCCGGTGGATCTGTTACTTCCACTATGGCAATCGTGGATACTATGAATCATGTTCGTCCGGATATTTCCACTTTTTGCGTCGGGCTCGCCGCTTCTGGCGGAGCAATTATTTTATCCGCCGGCAAAAAGGGCAAAAGATATATTTTGCCGAATGCTGAAGTGATGATTCACCAGCCACTCGGTGGTGTGGAAGGTCAAGCAACGGATATTGCGATTACTGCGAAACACATTCTGAAAACGAGAGACAATTTAAACAAACTGCTCGCGAAAAATACCGGTAAATCCCTCCCGCAGATAGAAAAAGATGTGGAGAGAGATTTCTTTATGGATGCCGAGGAAGCAAAAAAATACGGAATCATTGATGAAATAGTTACCAAATCCAAAGTTCCGATTAAAAAGTCAGACCAAATTTAAAGTATTTTAATACTCCCGCCTGTATTGCCAGCTATAATATATTCAGCTACTTTATTTTCAACTATTTCTTCCAGGGCTCGCTTAATGGGCCTCGCCCCAAACTCCGGGTCAAAACCAGCAGATGAAACTTTATTGATCAACGCATCGGTGATGACTAGTGTGATCTTTTTATCCGCTAAAAGACGCTCGGCAAATTCAGTAAGCATCAGAGACGTCACTTTTCTGACTTCGCTCGAGTCAAGCGGTTTAAAAAGTACGATACTGCTCCACCTATTTAAAAATTCCGGCGCGAAAATATTTTTTTGTATTAAATGACTAACTAGCACTTTTTTCTCAATTTGCGGATTTTCTATAATTTCCGCGCTCCCAGCATTTGAGGTGGCGATAATAATAGCATCTTTAAAACTCGCTTCCCGCCCCGAACTGCGAGTAAGGCGACCCTCGTCTAGTACTTGCAGAAGAAGGTTGCGAACTAGGACATTGGATTTTTCCAACTCATCAAAAAATACCAAAGAAAGTGGCATTTCTTCTATGACCGCCGCAAGTCTATCGGTAAATAAATTTACGGATTCTGATAGAGAAAATTCACTCATATCAAAGCGAATCATTGCATTCTTTCTGCCAAAATAACTTTCCGCTAAAATTTTCGCTGTATAAGTTTTGCCGACACCGGTCGGACCGAGAAATAGGAAGCTTCCGGCGGGTTTGCTATGGTCGGCAATACCTGTGCGCAAACGCTTCAGCGCTTCGGAAACATCTTTAACAGCCTCGTCCTGTCCAATTATTTTCTTTTTCATCGCGGCCTCAAGCCCCATCAACACCTTCTTTTCATCTCCTCCGATGTCCCCCACCGGCATATTGGTCTTGTCGGAGACAATCTGCCGCACATCTAGAATATTTATTGGTTTGCGAAGCGTTTTAAGTTCTTCTAAAATCGAAAGGGATCGTGCCGGCTCTGGCTGATTATTTATCAGACGATCCGCCAGCCGTACAATCTCTAAAATAGCTTCCCTGTTGATGGATATCCCAAGCTGGCGAGCGCTGTCGGTAAGAATGGCAATGGTATCCTGTTCATTCGCCCCCGCAACATCTACCTTTTCAAATTTGGAAAGAAATTCCGAATGATTTTTAAGCACTTGATCATAGCTTGATAAATCAGTTGTAACAATAATACCTAAGTGGGGTTTCTCTAAGTAGGGCAGGAGGCTTTCGTATAAAGTTTCATAAGCATGAATGTTTTCAATAACAAGAATTACATTCCCCGCAGATGCCGCTTCTTCTAGGCATTTACTAAATAAAGGCACAGAAAGTCCTTCGACAAGCAGTTCGACGACTCGATGATGGTGAATGCCGGGGAATGACAAGCCTGACTGCCCTAAATGCCCCAGATATGATATCAAGGTTGATTTACCGACTCCGTTCTCACCTACCAAAAGCACGTTGTGGTTTGTATCTTTAGATAATCCGCGTTCAATCATTCGTAGTGCTTTTTCTTTACCGTAAATTTTCTGTGATTTAAAGCTTATAACGTCGTGGCTGTGGGCATTCAGAGTATAAGTATCACCATATGAAAGTGATGCGCCAACACTTTTTAAATTTTGCAGATAATCACGACTAATTTTTATCGGTAAAAGAAAAAAGATGGGAAAAGTTAGAATAATGCAAACAGAAAAAATCAATCCGGCAATAATGAGAACGGTGCGAGCCACAAAACCCAGAATTCGTGAAAAGATTAGAAAAACAGCTTTTTCTATAAAAGAAAGGTGGGACCCCGTGGTATCTTTGTCCATTTTCCACGGAGAAAAAAGGGTCTTAAAAAGCAGTGGAATGGAAAAGGCGTTAAAGGCATATATTACAAGATTTTTCCATGATTCTATCCCAGGGTGCATGCTACTATTGTAACATAGACAAAATAAAAGTAATTTGTTATACTGAAAAAGTTGAAATTTACAAATTTATTTCGTTTAATTTACATCGGTTTATAGGAATGTCCATATATTATGAAGTGTTTAAAGAGAAATTTCCCACGCGAGGGCGGGGTAAATAAAATTTTTACTAAAGTCTTTTCGAAAGAAATCCTACTGCAAATATAGCGGCATGTTCTTGTAGGCTGACTTCGCAAGCTTATGAGTACGACATTAATAATAATTCTGATAGGTGCGGGAGCGCTTCTATTTGGTGTTGGAATTGGATATTATCTTCGCTTAATTATCGCGCTGGGCAAAAGACGATCAATCGAAATCGACATCAAGCAAATGATGGTCAGCGCGAAAGAAGAAGCGCAGAGAATCATCGATGAAGCAAAGAAAACAACTGAAGGAAAATTAGCAGAGTTAAAGGAGGAAGAAAAAAAGAAAGAGCAAGAATTCAAGGAAACAGAAAAAAGACTTATTAAGAAAGATGAGTTTTTGGATGCGCGCCAAGTTGAGGTAAATAAGGAAGTTGAAAATATCAAGCTGAAGGTGGAGGAAGTGAAAAAAATTCAGGAGAAAGTATTAAAAATAGAAGAAGATAAAAGAGTTGAATTAGAAAGGGTAGCCAAACTCTCCGAAGGAGAAGCAAAGGAAGAATTATTGAGAGATATTGAGAAAAAGTACGAAGAAGACATCTTGGTAAAAATACAAAAGCTTGAAAATAGCAATGAAGAAAAATTGGACAGGAGGGCGAAAGACATTTTAGCCACGAGCATTCAGCGTTTGGCTTCAAGTACGGCCTCCGAGCTCATGACAACCGTAGTGTCCATCCCCAACAACGAAATCAAAGGGAAAATAATCGGAAAAGAAGGCAGGAACATTAGAGCCTTTGAGCGAGCCTCCGGCGTTGAGCTCATCGTCGACGACACTCCTGGCTCCATTGTCATTTCTTCGTTCGATCCGATCAGAAGACAGGTCGCCAGGCTCGCGCTTGAAAACTTGATCTTGGACGGTCGCATCCAACCAGCTAAAATCGAAGAACTAGTAGAAAAAGCCAAAGAAGAAATAAATAAAATAATAAAAGAGAAGGGCGAACAAGCGGTCTATGAATGCGGAATATTCAATTTTGATCCGCGCATCATTGCCATTATCGGACGATTGTATTTCCGCACTAGCTATGGTCAAAATGTACTTCAGCACTCTATTGAGATGGCGCACATTGCCGGCATGCTGGCCGAAGAGCTTGGTGCTGACGTGGCGATAGCTAAGGCAGGAGCTTTAGTTCATGACATTGGCAAAGCGCTTGATCATGAAGTGCAAGGCACGCATATCGAGATAGGTATTAGAATTTTGCAAAAATTCGGAGCGGATGAAAAAATCATCACGGCAATGAAATCCCACCATGAAGATTATCCCTATGAAACAATCGAGGCAATTATTGTTCAAACAGCTGATGCAATATCTGGCGGCAGGCCCGGCGCTCGTCGTGATTCAGTAGAAAATTACCTAAAGCGACTTCAAGAACTCGAGGCCCTGGTCAATGCTTTTGCCGGAGTTGAGAAATCTTATGCCTTGCAAGCCGGACGCGAAATCCGCATCTTCGTTACACCAGAGAAGATCTCCGATGCTGAAGCCAAACTCATGGCTCGCGACATCGCGATGAAGATAGAACAAGAGCTCAAATATCCAGGAGAAATAAAAGTGACGATGATCCGGGAGACCAGAATAATAGAATACGCGAGGTAAAAAATCGAAAAAATGTGGAAATTCGTAAAACATCATGAGTTCTATTTAGGCAGCCTTATTTTTCTTTTCTCCATCCTGTGGATGGTATCCTTCCTCGGCAGCTACAACTGGTTCGTTGTCCTACCACTGGGCATTAGCTGGATTGGTATGATCTGCTTATTTGATTTCTTTGAAAGAAAGTATTTTCGGCATACCATCATTCCTGATACGCACATGCGAAAAAGAAAATTATTCCTTATCATCGCAATTTCATTATTATTCTGCGTGCTTTTAGATGGATTTGGTGTGTTTATTACACAGTTGTGGCACTACCCATTCTGGTCATTAAAAGTCTATCTGTCTATTGCTCCGTTTGCTTATGTAGCATATTCGATTTTACTTTATATTCTTTATGAATTTGTAAGAGATTTAGTGATGCGACATAAGAAAGTGACTACTGGATCTAACGTATCAAGAAAAATATATGTATTACTGATGAAAAGTGAGCTTGTTTTGGGTATTGCGGGATATATTTTGAATATTTTATTGATAACTCGAATGTACAGCTCCCTTTCTTTTCGATTCTATATACTTATAACATTTTTTGTTTCTACCTTTTGTATTTTCGAATATATAGGATTCAGGCAAAACAAACAGACTCTGACACACGACATTTTATCGGGCAACTGGTGGCCAATTATTTTTATATTCATAGCCAATGCCGTAGCTGTCATTGTAATAGAATTCGCGAATACCCCATTTCAAGTCTGGACTTTCGCCAATTGGCCATTTGACCATATCCGCTTTCTAAATTTACCAATCGTCGCTCTTTTGTTGTGGCCTATTCAATTTCCAGTCTTCCTATCAATGCTTCGAGCGGTTTTTCCATCAAGAGAAGTAGTTTGGTAGCCCCTTGCCTTAAAAAACCCTTGATATATAATGGGGGGAGACTACAGGGTAGTAATTATATGGGTAAATTGGTCGAAATATTACAAAAATCACTTTTAAAAATATGAATAAACAAGCATTAGCTGACTGGGTACACGGAAAACTCGGCGGCACAAAGGTGCAAGCTGAGGAAATTGTCGATGGATTGTTCAACGCTATCATCGATACCCTAAAGAAGGGTGGTGAGGTTTCAATCGCTGGCTTTGGAATCTTTTCTGTAAAAGCTCGCGCTGCTCGTATGGCTCGCAATCCAAAGACTGGAGAGCAAGTCAAAGTAGCTGCAAAGAAAGTTCCAAAATTCCGACCTGCAAAAGGTTTGAAAGATACTATTGCATAAATTTATCTCGCGAGATAAGCATACAGCAAATCAAAAACGCCCTGGGGCGTTTTTGTATTTTAGTATTTCCTTATCACCGCTTTCAGCACCGCTATTACATTCAAGCTATGCTCGGGGTAAATTGGTTTATAGTTTTTATTCGCGGGTTCAAGCCAAGCTTTTTGCCCTGACTTTCGGAAATATTTCATGGTGTATTCTCCATCTACTTCGGCTATAACTATCTGCCCATCTTGAGCGACGTTCGCCTTCTCCACCAATACCATGTCCCCCTTCTCGATATGCGCATCGATCATCGAGTCTCCGTCGACTTCCAGCATATAAGTCAGTTCTTTCTTGCCGACAAGCATGTCATCTAGATTTATAGTGTCAGCCAATTCTTCCTCGACTGTCGCCGGGAACCCGGCGGTGACAAGCCCAAGCATTGGTACTTCCTGGAAAATTTTGCTCGGGACAAGCCTGCCCAAGTGGTCCTTCGCCACCATCCCCGCTTCTTTCAATTTCTCTACCACCTTAAACACAGCATTCTTGGATTTGAAGCCAAAGAGCTTCGTCATCTCAGAATACGTGGGCATTCTTTTATTTTGTGAATAGAAAGATTCTAGTTTTGTCTGGTATAAATTACGCATGAGATGGATAAATATCTTTACGGAAGAATAAATGGATCATCCTCTCAGCAAAACTTCTCTTAGTATGGTAGCGAACTTTCTGTAGAAGCAACTTGTGGTCTCTCGCCTCTTTGGAGTAAGCCTGCCCCTGAAGAATTTTCAAATCAATTCTTTTGTTGATTTTTTGTATCTCCTTTTCTAACATTTTTAAATATTGTGTTTGTGACATATGTTTTATAGATTAAATTTCTAATTTACCCCCTCCTCTCTCCTCCCCCTACTGTAGGGGGAGGCTGGGTAGGGGTACACTCGACTGTATTTAGTATAAGTGAACGAGCGTTCACCTGTCAATAGTCTAGCTGTGGATAACTCCGAACTAGAGTAATCTCGATACTGAGCAGGCTAAAAAGATAAAATTAGATAGGCTTTTGGGTTAATTTTAAATATTTTATTAGTTAACAGAACCTGTTGTTTCTATTCCCTCAAGAAATTCTATATGTTTTTGTCTATTCTTTTCTAGCCTATGAATATGAATTTCTTTTTTTTGAATTACATCTTCAAGGAATACAACATCAAACTTTAGCTCCGTCTTTAATATCATCAAGGAATTAAGTTTAGCCCGTCTTTCTTCTGGGGGTAAATTCCCTTCTTGTATATTTTTTATTTCGGCTTCATTTCTTATTTGATCTTCCAAAACCTCTTTCAGCCTCGCCCTCTGTTCGGCCAAGAGAGATTCTTGCATCGCAATCTTTTCATCGAATTCGCTGTAATTTAGTTCTATTTTCTTTGGTAATTCTTCTTTCATAAAAATCCTTCAATTGATATTTGTATTATACATACAATCCTTTACTCCTCCAAAAATCCCCCGCTTTGGTGGCCCCACAGACCAGCATACACTCCTCCTTTTTCTAGAAGCTCTTTGTGGCTCCCCATTTCCACGATGTTGCCACTCTCTAAGACCACGATTTTATCCATTTTAGAAATGGTGCTCAGCCGGTGCGCTATAACCACCGTCGTCTTCCCTTTCATAAGCTCATCGAAGGCATCTTGGATATATTTTTCGCTCACACTGTCGAGCGAACTCGTCGCTTCGTCTAAGACCAAGATAGGGGCATTCTTCAGCATGGCCCGAGCAATGGCTATGCGCTGTCGCTCTCCGCCGGAGAGCTTGATGCCCCTCTCCCCGACCAGGGTATCATAACCTTTGGGGAACTTCATTATGAAATCATGAGCAAAAGATTTCTTGGCAACAGCTTCCACTTCTTCGTCGGTAGCTCCTGGTCTGCTGTAAGCAATATTTTCCCGAATGGTTCGATGAAACAAGATTGACTCTTGTGGTACGAAAGAAATTACCGAGCGCAAGTCATTCTGCGTGATGTTTTTTATATTCTGTCCATCGATAAGAATGCTTCCCCCAGATATATCAACAAAACGAAGAAGAAGTTTGGTGATCGTCGATTTGCCTGCGCCCGAGTGCCCCACCAGTCCGATCCGTTCGCCCGGAGAGATATCAAGGTTGAAATTTTGTAAAACTGAATTTCCTCCTTTGTAAGAAAAAGAAACATCTTTGAAAACGACATGCCCCTGCCCTATTTTCAACCTCTCGGGCCCCTTGGGGTCAACTATGTCAACGGGTGTATCAAAGATATTAATTACCTCTTGCATATCGGTCATCACTTTCATCGCTTTAGTCAGAGATCTGCCGAGCCCCCATAGAATATCAAACAAATTAAACATGTAAGTTTGGATGAGGACAAACATGCCTAATGATATTTTCCCTTCGTACCAAAAATATATATTGTAATAAAGCACAGCGATTTGCAGAACGCCCATCATTGCGGATTGCGCAATGTTTTGAAAATTGCCGAAATACCAGGCTCTCCTTCTTTTTTTCTCTTCATCGTCTGTAACTAATTTGAAATGAGATTCTTCTTTTTTGTCGCTACTGAATATCTTTATATTTAAAATGTTTAAAATGGCGTCAGAAAACCGCCCCGTTACCAAGGAATCAGCAGACGCTTCCTCAACATCTAGGGGCGTCTTTTTTTTGATAAATAGGAAAGTCACCAAAACATAAAATACCGCCCAACCTAAAAAAGCGTACGCCAGCGCTGGAACTCTGGAAGAAAGAATAAAAACAATACCCAATAAGGTAACAAAAGAAAACCAAATCTGGAAACTTAAAATGTCGATGAGGGTTTCGAAAGACCTCGTCAACCTTCTCGATTTGGCGATGATGCTTCCAGAAAAATTATTGGAGAAAAAGTGGTAAGAATGTTGTAATAGTTTTTCAAAAGTAAAGTCATATAGACGTTTCATGACTTTGCTTTCGAAATATGAAGCCGCATAATCTCCCGTACGAAACCCGAAGTTGTGGGTAACAACAATGATGCACATGATGAAAAAATAATGTAGGGCTTGATTTAAAATAATGTCCCGAGCAAGTGGAGAAGAGAATGAGTCGATGATTGACTTGAAGACCAAGGGCTTTATAAGACCATCAAGGGTTATACCTACACCATAGCTCAAGAATATCAGCAGAAAGGACACCCAGTGTTTTTTCATGTGAGGCCATAGATAATGCAAAATTCTTGAAAAATTAACTTTCATCAGAGAATGCTCCCATTATAGCAGAATTTTTTATTTATTTTTTAAGGCTTAAAAAGTTCGTTCAGTTCTTCTCTTTTCTTTGGATCAGCTTTGGCTTCGAAAAATTTACCAGAGATTTCTTTGTCGCCGAACTTTTTTTGCCCATCTGTCGCCAGATTTATAAGTTCATCAATCGCAACTGGAAGTAGATTAATTTTTTCTCCTCCATCGAGGTCGAGGTCTGCGACTTTTTTCAGTCCTTTGGCAATAAAAGTAAATACTGCCCAATCTATTTTGCTTACAGGTTGTCCAGAAACCCAAAGAATAAATTCTTCTGCTTCGTATCCGCTCTCTTCCAATAATTCTCTTTTGGCGGCCGAAAGCACGTCTTCTCCCTCATCCACTCTGCCCCCTACGGCACCGATAAAAGGTTCATAACCAGGTTGCTCTTGCGCTGTCAAAATAATTTTTCCATCGGGCAATACCGGCAGTACGACAACAGTATCTGGACGCTTTAATTTTTCAAATATTACCCTCGTTCCGTCAAAAAGTTCTTGCTCCCATTGATACACATCAAAAAGCACTCCTTTAAAAACTCTCTTTGCATGTGTGGGCATTGGTTGTCTAGATTTGGGACGAATTATGTTCATTTGAGTATTATATCAAATTTTATGGTAAATTATATTTATGGCGGAAACTTTACAACCATTCGGAGAACAGGAACCGAGACCGGTCTGGAAAGATTTGATTGAGATTGAAAAGTTGATAGCTAACGAAATGAAAAGAATCGACACAAGCGGACCTGATTTTTTAGCCAGAGAAGAACTTCTCGAAAAGTTAAGAAAAAGATACAATTGGTATGAAAAATGGGCATCTTCAACTTCTTTAGATCGAGCAACTTGGGCACAAGAAGTTACAAGGGAAGCCGGTCGGAACGCGTACAGTTCTTACTCATATAAAGTTTTTGATCAAGCAGAGAAAAATTACGAAACAGCTCTGGGCGCTTACGCCCCCGGAGGAATAAGTAAAACTTTAAATAAAATAGAGAATGCCACTATCGACGACTCAGTGCGAGTGTTGGAGAAAATTAAAACTTCCGCCAATAATACTGAAATTAATATCAAGAAAATTGCGAAGGAGTTGTTAGCATACATTTTAGAATTTCAACGCCAAGTAATTTATTTGGATTTTACTGATAAAGAACGCGACGATCTGGAAGAAAATATAGAAATGATCGAATCCAACATTGATGATCATGACCTTCTTGCCCACGCTCTGCCTATTTTTATAGACAAACTCATAGAAATTTTGAGAGAAAAGAAGAAAAAGGAAAAGGAATAAATAGAGTAAAAAAAGAAGAAGGCGAAAGTTTTATTTCCCGCCCCCTTTTCCCACGCCTAAGCATGGAATCTTCTCCAACACCGCCTGTGCCACCACAGGCGGACTTCGGCGATGGGGTGAAACCACGCCCATCGCCGACCACACAGACAGCACCTGTGCATGGGGTCTCACCTCCTTTATTGAGTATACAACTATCGAGACAACTATGTGTACAGTTACCCTTATGAGGTTACAGAAAAGGAAAATTGGGGTGACAAAGGGTAACCGTGTAAAATTCATAT